>Ga0268359_12458_pt1 | contig 124698 bp, 127 predicted proteins | sample BioMet11_FD_194416 | JGI IMG/M metagenome (GOLD analysis project Ga0268359, IMG submission 194416) | Sewage microbial communities from Oakland, California, United States - Biofuel 11 (PacBio Assembly) | ecosystem: Engineered > Wastewater > Sewage > Unclassified | place: USA: California...
TTGGTTTACGCTCCCCAAAAATCCGCCGGGGTTTCCTCTTATGTCTATTACGAGCGTTGTAACGCCATCGCACTTCACCTGCTTCATGCAGCTACGCAGCAGCTTGTTGTAGCGATTGTCGCCACCCCAGAGCAGCATTTGAAGAATGTTTTTTCCATAAAATAGGTTTATGGTGAGCACTCTAACCTGCGAATTTACGCGAGCATACTCCACCGGTTTACGTGAATACTTGATGGACTTGCGTACGCGACGCTTGTCGCCCAACTGCTTGTAGACTTGAAATATACTATCGCGCATCATGCCTCGCAGCGTAACTGTTTTAAAGCGCAGTGTCGCCATATTCCCGATAGGTAAAGGTAAAGGGTGGTCGTACCTTTTTTATGAAGAGCAGGTTCGAAAAATTCATCCATGAACGGATATCTGGCTGGGTTCTTTCATTCATGAGGGGAAATGCGTAGCGGTCTTCTCCGGGGTTGAGGTCGCGTAGCCGAAGGCTAAGGACTTGGGCCGATTGTCCATTAATGGTAAGCAACTCGGCGTTGGCCGGGATATTCCCAGTGTAATCCTTAACCAGAAAGGTGCGCCCATCGCTCCAGTTTTTCACCCAAAGGGGCAATACCGTATCTGCCTTAGTGAATATTTTGTTTCGGTTTAGAAATCCCGAATTCGGGAAAGCTGAATGGTAGTCGTTTATGAGTGCACCGAAGTTGCATAGCGCCATGTAATAATCATCTGCACTTTTACTGCTGTCTACCGCAGCATAGAGTTCCCTTACACGGCTATTCACTGATTAGGGGTGAGCCCTCGTAGCGTATCGGGCACCGATTCTGCGTAACTCTTAAGCAGGTAAGCCACCTCTTGGTGTCGTTTGGTTCTAATATCTTGACCAAATGCTTTTCCGCCATTCACTACAATTAGTGTTGCAAATAAAAAAAGGTATTTATTCATTGTAAAAGATAAGGTTAATCTGGTTTCACTAATTGATATGAAGATTAAGGCAATACTAAGAAGAGACTTAAGAATATAACATGCTTCAGTATATGTACACGACATGTTGGTTCTCAATTATGGTATAATTCACCCGTATATTCCATAAATCGCCTAATCGTGACAAACTACAGTTGTTAAATACTTTACAATGTTTGTAATATGGAATTGTTCTAAATATTTATCCCCGCCGAAATCCTAAAGAAGAGGTTGCTGCTCTGCTTGAGGTAGGAGTATGGGCCCATACGGTAGAACAGCGAGAAGCCAATGCTTTGGATATAGTTGGTGCTGCCACCCAGCACCTTTTGGTAGAGGTGCAGCACAGGGTCGAATAGGTTTTCCACGCCCAAGCCAACCTCGTATAGCCCACGGTTCATGGTGCGAAAGGGGTAGCCCACATGCCTATCCTTGTGGCTCAAATCGCCATAGCCTAGGTTTGCTGCCACCATAATTTGTGGAGAAAAGTACTTGGTTTTATTATCAGATTACGGAAGCTGTGGCGCAAAAAGAGGTAGGCAAATCGGTCGGAGTAGAACTCGCCGGGGTAAACGGTTGTGAAGGAGCTGGCCACCTCCACCGACCAGGTTTGGGGTTTGGCGTCACGGTAGTTGCTTCCATGGGCGTTGAATAGCAGGCTGAGGGGCGCTGCCTCCCACACCTTGCCCGCGCTGGCCGAAACGCTGAAAATTCCCAGCATCGGCATGTTGCGGCTATAGTCAACTCGGAATAGCGCCTTGTTGTAGGTCAGCTGGCCGTGGAGCGCATCCACTCCACGTTCAAATTTTAGCCTCACCACGGGAGCCGTTGTTCCCTGTGGCAGTGTACGGTCGGGTAGCTGTAGCAGCTCCTCACCGTAAGCGTAGCGCAGCTCCACCGAGGCGCTGGTTACCTTGTAGGTGTTCAGTAGCGTGCCGTTGTTGCCCACATACTGGTAGCTGGTGGTGGGGGCAATATCTTGCATGCTTCCATCTAGGGTAATAGTGAGGTAGCGCAGCGGGCTTACGGAGGTCTCTAGGTTCCACTTTTTTACGTTGTCCATCTCGTCGTAGAAGAAGGGGTAGAGCGCCTCGCTGGAGAAGATGCTCCCCTTTTCGCTGGGGAGTATCGCTCCCGATTCGGCCACATCACTCGAGTAGCCTGCTGTTGCACTCCAACGGTAGTTGCGGTTGAGATTCACCTGCATAAAACCACCGTATTTGGTGGTGCTATCGCCAAAGCCATAGGCTCCGTATCCTCCCAACTTTATCACCTTCGAAATGCGTGAACCGGTATTTATTCCCAGCCCCAACCGCAGCCTTTCGTGCTGGTTGTAATTTATAAGGCGGTTGAGCGGCAGCTCAAACGGGCCGGCCGGAATGTTGCCCATGGCTATGGCCATAACGGTGCGCATCTTCTTGTCCAATTTCACCTTCTGCGAAATGCTATCAAGCAAATGATAGGTGTTGCGGTCCTTCTCGGTAAGCCGCTCCTTGCGGTAGTGGTTCCAAAACTCCTCGTCCTGCTCCTCCGCCTTGGGGCTAAACGATAGTGCCGGAGCCATGGTAGCTACCCTTAGGTTGGGGTCGTCCACCTTAATGTCGCTAAGGTACGATCGGCCAATGCCAATAATGGGGGCAACCTTTTGTCCTCCCTGTTTGGAATTGGAGAAGAACCAGAGTTCCGAACTAAGCTGGGTTGGAAACCATTTGCCGCCTACCCGCTCATAGGCCTGCTGAATTTTGAGGCTAAGCTTCAGGGTATCCATAAAACGGCTAGGCTCATCGGGTTCGGCAATCACGTTCTTAATGGCGTATCCGTTGGTTGAAATCTGAAGGACCCCCTTCATTGCGCTAAAGGTTCGGTTCTTATGCGGACGAAAGGAGATTACGTAGGTAGTATCGCCAGCTTGGGTAAGCACGGTGTCCTCAATCAAAAAGAAGTAGCCCTTGATTCCTGGGGGTGAAACGGGGTTGAGGTAGGTGGTTTGGAACAGAGGTATGATGCTGTAGTAGAACGACAACGATTGCAGCTGTGAGGCAATGAGAGCAAAGAGTGGCTGACCCTTTAGCCCCGATACCTTGGAGGCAATTACCTCTTCCTTGTTTCGCGAGGGATATTGGAATTCCCTCTTGTTTACTGTCTCCACCAGAAAGAAATTGGTTTTAGCCAGAAAGTTTAACTCCTTAAGCTTCGCCGAATCCTTTTTGGTCATCGGCTGCTTAGCCATCAGCTTGGCTCGTAGCCCAACGGTGTCGAGCGACGAGGTGAAGTAAAACTTGTTGTAGGAGGTAAACGAGAAGTTGGCATACTTCTCCGGGTTATTCTGGTCGCGGCTTTCCACCACCTTGCGTATGATGCGTAATGCCGGATTCTCCGTTGCGTTTACCACCACTTCCCCCAATTCATAGAAAGTTGGGTTCAACTCTACCCGATGTTTTTTTAGCAATGGCAGCGAATCGGCCAGAATTGTTCGAGGGTTATAGCCTACGTTGGAAAAGATGAATCGTTGACCGGAATTGGTTGTCGGTGGGGTAAAGTAGCCATCGAGGTCGGTGGCTACGCCCCTATGTTCGCCTTCCACCTGCACGTTCACAAAAGGTAATGGCTCACCTGTTTCTCGGTTCGTAACTCGGTAGGTGGTTTGGGCTATTATTAAAGTATTGGTAGAGAATAAAAGCGTGAAAAGTAGAAGCCATTTCAAGGCTGATGAGTTGGTTGTTTGCATCGTTGTAGGGAAATATTTTTCTTAATGGTAATGCAAAGTAAAAATAGGTAGAAATATTTTATATCCATATTGTTAAAGAGAATTCGCAACAATTAGACGCGCGGAATTGGGATTAAGATGCAATGTTGTAAAAGGATTGGCGAGTAGAAAGGATGCCCCTTGTCTAGCTATTTCCGGGAAATCAAAAAGAGGAAACGGAGAATGCAAACCTCTGAGCCTTTGAGTGATTTATGCCATAAATAGTTGAACACTATGGCACAAAACGTCCTGTTTCTCCGAAGGCTATCTCCTGTTCACTTTAAATTGTGATCTTTGCTGCGGTTCGTCTTTTAACTATTTATTAATCTTTCGCGCTCCTTCCTTTTGCATAGTCAATAAGAAGTGGTGTTTCGTCCAAATTATCCCCTACGCTAGTTAACTATTGCCGGTGTTTGCTTACATTTCGAATCTTTTTCATCTCCACGTATTTTACTTATTGCAGCTAACAATCCTGTATTTAAAGGAGGATAGGAGATGGGGTATATAGCGTTAATATACAGTATATGAATAAACGAATACAGCTGATGCTGCTTCTATCAATCTTAATGGTTGGTAGCGCTTATGCCCAAATGGCAAATACCGATAGCCTCGAAAACATCCTGAAATTTCATCACCCCGATGATACCATTAAGGTAAATCTGCTCAACGATATTGCCTATGAATTTTTTATAAAGGATCCGGACAAGACGATGCAATATGCAACCCAAGCCGAGGAATTGTCGGATAAGCTGCATTTTCAGAGAGGGAAAGTTGAAAGTATGCGGTTAATAGGGGTAGGCTATATGAAGTCTGATCAAAAAAAGGCTCTAACCTATTTTCAAAGTGCATTAAAAATAGCTGAAGCGATAGATTATAAAATTGGTATTGTCAAGTGTCTGAATAGTATGGTAATAATCTATAGCTTTAGCCAGGATGATGCCAAAGCTTTTGAATGCGCGCAAAAAGCATTTAAAATAGCAGAAGCGATGAACAATAAGTTGGAGATGGCAAGATGCATGTCGAGTATTGCTCGATGTGATGGCCATTTGGGACATTACGCGAAAGCTATTGAAGAGTATAAACAAGCATTGCTGCAGTCATCGGAGATGAATGATAAACCACTAATGGCGGCCAATACCCATAACTTGGGAGTTATTTATACTAACCAGGGCAATTATCCAATAGCCCTTGAATATTTTCTTAATGCGTACAAAATTTACCAAGAGCTGGGAGATAAGCAGGGTTGTTTTTTAGGAATCTATGGTATTGGAAACATTAAGTTATCACAATCCGATTATCCCCAAGCCCTTGAGTATGCAAAGAAATCATTGAAAATAGCGGAAGAGTTAAAGGATAAAGTAAGAATTACTGCTGCCCTAAGGTTGATTGGCGATATATGTCGAAAGATGAAAAATCCGCAAGCATTGGAATACTATCAAAAGGCATTAAAGATAAGTAAAGAAATAAACAATGCTTCTGCTACTATTTCCACGTTAATTAGCCTTGGAGAATATTATCGGCAAAATAGTAATTATGAAAAAGCGATGGAATGTTTTCAGGATGTTCGGAAAAATTCGGAACAATTTGGACATAAAAACATTTTGTGCATTGCATTGTATTCCATCAGCAACATCTATTTAGAGCGAAAAGAGTATACGGCTGCACTAGTTTATTCTCTTAGGAGTTTGAATATTGCCATTGAACTTAAGCTAAAGGATAATCAAAGAGATATCCGTAATCAACTTTCAAAAATATATGTTGCAACGAACGATTATAAAAAGGCTTATACCAATTATAAACTATTCAAAGAATTAAATGACAGTCTTTATGGTGAGAGCAGTGTGAAGAAAATCGCCGAGCTGGAATACAGCTATAAATATGAAAAGGAGAAGCAGGCAATAGAGTTGGATCATCAGAAGAAGGATATTATTCAGGCTTCAGAAGAACGGCAACAGCGAATTATTATGATTTCGCTTATTGTTGCGTTTATGTTGGTTTCGCTGCTTGCTATTTATATATTTCGTTCCTATCGTATTAAACGCCAATCGAACATTCATCTCACCAAACAAAAGCGGGATATAGAGGCGAAGAATGATTATTTGGTGCAGCTCAACGAAGAGATATCGGCACAGCGTGAAGAGATATCTGCACAGCGCGATGAAATTGAGATGCATCGCGATTTGGTTGTTCGGCAAAGGGATCATATTGAAGCCCAGAAGGAGAAAATCACCGATAGTATCGACTATGCTCAGCATATTCAGCAGGCGCTTATGCCTTCAAGTGAGTATGCCACTGCAAACTTAGGGGAACACTTTATTCTCTTTAAGCCCAAAGCTATTGTATCGGGCGATTTTTACTGGAGCTCCATGGTTAAAGAATACCTGATTGTAACCGTGGCCGATTGCACGGGTCATGGTGTACCTGGCGCCTTGATGAGTATGTTGGGAATGTCCTTTCTCAACGAAATTGTGGCTAAAAAGGAAGTTGTCAAAGCAAGTGAAATTTTGGATCAGCTGCGCAAGTCGGTGGTTGATGCTCTACAACAAAAATGGCAAACGGGCGAACAAAAGGATGGTATGGATATGGTGCTTGTCGTGATTAATACGAAAACGGCACAGCTTCAGTATGCCGGCGCACAAAATCCGCTCTATTTGGTAACTGCAGGTGGAGACCTGAAGATAATAAAGCCCGACAATCAAACCGTAGCCATAAATATTGAAATGAGACCTTTTACCAACCATGAAATAGGGTTAAACAAGGGTGATTGTATTTACCTGACTACCGATGGCTATCACGATCAATTTGGCGGACCCAACAACAAAAAGTTTAAGGGAAAGCAGCTGAACGAGCTTTTAGTATCCATAGCTAAAAAACCGATGGACGAGCAGCGAGAAATACTGGATCGGACCTTCGAGGGCTGGAGAGGCAATGGCGAACAAATTGATGACGTTACCATAGTTGGTTGTCGAATTTAATACCCCTTTTGCTATTGCGGTGCTAGGTAGGTTTGGTTCATTTGACAATGGGTGAGCGTGCACCGCTCGCTTTTGGTATGTTGTAGGTTCCGAGGGTTGGCACCCCCGGCTACAAACATGGCACCTCTCCGAGGTGAAAGGCAACCATTTTGTAACTTGTCACTTTTCCGTTACTCCATTAACAAAAAAACCGTCCCAACATGGAACGGTTTTTTAAATATGGTATGATTGAGGCTATTCGTAAGCGCCCCGTTTCATCATTTCCACCTCTTTTTCGTTGAGCATTCTATATTCACCTCTACCTAGGCCTTTTTTGTGAGACCAGCAAAGTAAACCCGGTCTAGTTTCACAACTTTATAGTCGAGGTGCTCGAACATTCTGCGGACAATACGATTCTTGCCACAGTGGATTTCAATGCCTACCTGTTTGGGATCGTCAGCAACGATGCTTGCGCTGTCGGCATACGCGTTTCCATCTTCCAATTCTACACCATCGCAAATCTTTGCAAATCGTCATTGGAGATTTTTTTGTCTAGGTGAACGTGGTAAACCTTCTTCTTGTTCGATGAGGGATGCAGTAACCTTGTGGCTAGCTCACCGTCGTTGGTCATGAGCAGCACACCGGTGGTGTTTCTGTCGAGACGGCCAACGGGGTAAATACGCTCCTTACAAGCTCCGGAAACAATTTCCATTACCGTTTGGCGAGCATTGGGATCATCGGTGGTTGTAATATAATCTTTTGGCTTGTTGAGCAGAAGGTATACTTTTCGTTCTCCTTTGATTGGTTCATCGTTAAAACGTACCTCGTCGGTTGGATTAACCTTGGTTCCAAGTTCGGTTATAATAGCACCATTAATGCTTACTACGCCTGCTTGAATAAAGGTGTCAGCTTCGCGACGGGAGCAAATACCAGCATTGGAGATATATCTATTGAGACGGATTGGCTTGTTAACCTCCTCTTCATAAGATTTTGGCTCATATACTTGAATGTGCTTTCTGTGGCTTTTAAATTCAATTTGCTCACGTTCTTGCCCCATTTCATTATCGTCGAAGTCAACTTCAGGCTTGTCAAATTTTTGTATGGAGTGTTACCACGCTCTGTAAATCCCTCCTTGCGGAATGGCCTTTCACCTTTTTCCGAATTACGGTCTCCACGGTATGGTCGCTCTCCTCTTTCGCCGGGACGGCTATCGCGGTTAAATGGTCTATCGCTTCTTTCGCCGGGACGGCTATCGCGGTTAAACGGTCTATCGCTTCTTTCGCCGGGACGGCTATCGCGGTTAAATGGTCTATCGCTTCTTTCGCCGGGACGGCTATCGCGGTTAAACGGTCTATCGCTTCTTTCGCCGGGACGGCTATCGCGGTTAAACGGTCTATCGCTTCTTTCGCCAGAACGGCTATCGCGGTTAAACGGTCTATCGCTTCTTTTCGCCGGAACGGCTATCGCGGTTAAACGGTCTATCGCTTCTTTCGCCGGGACGGCTATCTCGGTTAAACGGTCTATCGCTTCTTTCGCCGGGACGGCTATCTCGGTTAAACGGTCTATCCGCTTCTTTCGCCGGGACGGCTATCTCGGTTAAACGGTTTATCGCTTCTTTTCGCCGGAACGGCTATCTCGGTTAAACGGTCTATCGCTTCTTTTCGCCAGAACGGCTATCGCGGTAAATGGTCTATCACTTCTTTCGCCGGAACGGCTATCGCGGTTAAATGGTCTATCACTTCTCTCGCCTGAACGCTCTTTGCGCTCGAAATTACGACCTTCTCTTGCTGGTCTTTCGGTTCTTTCACCTGAACGTTCTTTGCGTTCGAAAGGTTTTCTATCACCATATGAACCTCTTCTGATGAGCGATTTTCACGAGCAGGTTTCTCCTCCTTACCCGAAAAGTCGGTCCAGAAAGGTCTCTCCTTTGGCGTGCTACGCTCATCTTTACTTTTTGGTTCGTCGTGGGTTACCTCTCGGGCTGGTTTGTTCTCCTTGTTTGGAGCGGTGCTGGAAGGAATAAACTTTTTTGCCGTACGTGGACGGTAAGTTTTACTTGTGTCTTCATTACTACTGGCCTCGCGGCTTTCGTTCTTTTTGTTCCCCTCGTAACCTTCGCGGCTACCTTCTTGGGGAGTGATGTTCTCCGATTCCATAATGTGTGTTGTGTTGAATTACTGACAGTTAAATATTAACGCTTCTGGCTAAAAGAAGCTTGCAAAGATACCAATAAATTTGGCTTTGCCCATATGTTACGCATAATTTAAGTTAAGGTTTGTTATTTAAGCAGAGAAGATTAGGAGGTTTTACTACCTTTGTTCTATGCCGTCTCAATGTGTTTATGCTTACAGTTGAGAATAATTTGCTTGCAACCAAATTGTTAATTGTTAATTTTTCAAAAACATGACGCTAATTAAGTCTATCTCAGGAATTCGTGGAACCCTTGGAGGGGAACAGGGTAAAGGATTAACGCCCCTTGATGTTGTAAAGTTTACAGCTTCCTATGCAGGATGGTTGCGTAGTAGCTGTGGAAAGCAAAAAAACCGGTGGTTGCAGTTGGTCGCGATGCACGCACTTCGGGGGAGATGGTAGACCATCTCGTTGTTGGAACATTAATGGGTTGTGGCGTTGATGTAATTGAACTTGGACAAGCCACCACTCCAACTGTGGAGTTGGCTGTAATTCATTTTAAGGCTGAGGGTGGTTTGATCTTAACCGCTAGTCACAACCCTGCACAATGGAACGCATTAAAACTTCTTAATTCGAAGGGCGAGTTTCTATCTGACTCCGATGGTAAGCAAGTGCTTTCTATCGCGGAATCGGGAAAACTACCTTTTGTGGAGGTTCATGAACTTGGCAAAGTTATTCGGTCCGAATCGTTTACCGAAAAGCATATAGATATGGTTTTGGCTCTTCCTTTGGTGGATGTCAATGCCATTAAGGCGGCAAGATTTAAGGTGGTGGTTGATGCGTGAACTCTATAGGCGGAGTAGCTATTCCTACACTTTTGCGTCGTATGGGTGTTGAGGTAGTAGAGCTTTACTGCGAACCAAATGGAAATTTCCCACACAATCCTGAACCACTGCAGAGAATCTTACTGCAATTTCGGTTGAGGTGGTAAAGCAAAAGCTCAGTTAGGGGTGGTTGTCGATCCTGACGTGGATAGGCTGGCCTTGGTTGTGAGGATGGAACTATGTTTGGGGAGGAATACACCTTAGTGGCGGTGGCTGACTATGTGCTTTCAAAGGTAAAAGGTAATACTGCCTCCAACTTATCTTCGTCTCAAGCACTGCGAGATGTTCCCAAAATAGAGGAGGTAACTATTTTGCTGCTGCGGTTGGTGAGGTTAACGTGGTAGAAGTGATGAAAAAGCATAGCGCTGTCATTGGTGGTGAGGGCAATGGAGGCGTTATATACCCTGAACTGCACTATGGACGAGATGCGCTGGTTGGTGTGGCCCTGTTTCTCACTCACTTGGCGCAAAAGCATCTTCCGGCCTCTGAACTAAGAAGTAGCTATCCTGAATACTACATGTCAAAAAACAAGATTCAGCTGCCGGAAGGGTTTGATGTTGATGGGTTATTAGTAAAGGTCAAACAGCATTTTTCTTCCGAAAAGGTTACCGATATCGATGGGGTTAAGGTTGACTTTGGCCATGAGTGGGTACACATGCGCAAGTCGAATACTGAGCCTATCATTCGAATTTACTCAGAAAGCATTTCAACGGATAAGGCCACTTCACTTGCGTTGGATGCTATTGAGGTGATCAAAAAGTTGGCTGGATTATTGTAATGGAGTAAACCAATTTAGGTTGAATAATTTATGGAATTAATTTCTGCAACAGTAATTTATTTTAACTCAAGATAAACATGGTTGCTAAGGATTGAAATGCCTTTACTTATTTATTTTGCAATGAAACGGAAATACTATTATTATATTGGGGGAGCACTGCTCGTCTTGATAACTGTTTTTATTTTTACCGGCAAATCCGATAAAAAGGTAGAGCAAAAGGTAAGGGTGAAAAAGGGATCTTTTGAAATTCTCGTAACCACTACGGGCGAATTGCAGGCCCAAAACTTCGAAAACATTGAAGGACCAAGCGAACTTCGAAATAGAAGTTTTCGGGGTAAATGATATTAAAATCGTTGACTTGGTGCCTGAAGGAACGGTTGTTGATTCTGGCGATTATGTTGCTACGCTTGATCGGAATGCAGTCTCGTCGAGGTTGAAAGATCTCGATGACGAGGTGGAGAAAAATCAGAGTCAGTATACCAAAACCGAACTCGACACTTCATTGACCTTGCGTAGCCTGAGGGATGAACTCATCAATTTAAAATTCGATACAGAGGAGAAGCGGATTACCGTGGATCAGAGTAAGTATGAACCACCAGCCACACAGCGACAGGCAGAAATAAGTCTCGAAAGGCAAATCGCGATTTGGCTCAAGCAAAAATGAATTACATACTCAAGGTTGAACAGGCAAAGGCTTCCATGAAGGAGGTGCAGGTAAACCTCTCCAAGTCGAAGCGTGAACGCGATGAGCTGATTGGTGTGCTCAATAAGTTTGTAATTTATGCACCTAAGCCGGGGTATGGTTATTTACTACAAGGAGTGGGGTGGTGACAAGCGGAAGGTGGGCTCGTCCATTTCGGCATGGGATCTTACCGTGGCTACCCTGCCCGATCTTTCTGCCATGAATTCCAAATGCTACGTAAACGAAATTGATATCAGCAAGGTTAAAGCGGGGCAAAAGGTTAGGATTAGCGTGGATGCCTTTCCCGAAAAGAAATATACTGGAGTGGTAACCTATGTGGCTAATATTGGTGAACAGCTGCCCAATGCCGATGCCAAAGTGTTTGAGGTAACCATAAAGGTTAACGAGTATGATCCAATCCTGCGTCCGGCTATGACTACCGGTAACCTCATCGAAATAGCTAATACAAGGATAAACTCTTCCTTCCTCTCGAAGCGGTGCATGGAGGGGCCGATAGCACAACTTTTGTATATACTACTGAGGGAAAGAAAAAGATAGTGATGGTTGGCTCAAAGAACGATACTCACATTATTATCGATAAGGGGCTGGAGGACGGTGAGGAGGTTTATCTCTCCATTCCTGATGGTGCCGACAAATTTAAAGTCGAAAATGCTGAATTGATCCCTCTGATAAAGGCACGCATCAAAAAGGAGCGGGAGGATGAGGCTGTTCGTCAATTCGACCTGCAGAAAAAGATGGAGGAGAAGGACAAGGCCCGCAATACCACAAAAGGTGGAGTAAAGGATGCAAGCAAGGTGGTAACTAGTAACATTAGGGCAATGTTTAGAAAGGTTTATAAGCGATATATACACGACTTTCAAATAGCTGTCGATTCCATTCTGACAAACAAACTTCGCTCTTTCCTAACTGGTTTGGGAATTATTTTTGGAGTTGCAGCCGTAATATCCATGTTGGCCATTGGTAACGGTGCTCGGCAGGAAATTTTGGAACAAATTAAGATGGTTGGGGTAAATAACATTGTGGTTACCCCTGTTCTGAAGGACGACGATAGTCAGCAGCAGAATGTTTCTTCCTCCGGTAAATCCGACTCTCAAAAGTATTCTCCAGGGTTAACTCTTGCCGATGCCAATGCCATCAGCGAGGTTCTTCCTTCGGTAAAGATTATTAGCCCCGAGATTATTGAAAATACTTTTGTAATTCAAAATGGTGTTCGTATCAATGCCAAAATTATTGGGGTGGCCACTTCATACTTTAATATCTACAATCTTCCTGTTGAACGTGGTGATTATTTTACAAATTATCAGAATTCCTATGGTCTACCAGTTTGTGTAATCGGTTCTAACGTGGCTTCCAAACTTTTTAATACGGTGGATCCTGTTGGACAGTGGCTCAAGTTTGGAAGTGTTTGGCTTAAGGTGGTAGGCGTACTTAAAAAGTCGGATGTGAGCGTTACGGCTTTTGCTAACGTAGGGGTAAACGTATATAACGATAATGTTTTTATCCCAGTTAAGACCATGCTTAACCGCTATAAAAATCGTGCTTTGGTTAACATGAAAAAATCCAACACTGTTCTTTTTTTTGGCTCTGGTACAGTTTCTGGATCGAGCAATAATGCCAACAAATCGGCAAATTACAATCAACTCGATAAGTTGGTGATTCAGGTGGATAAGACCGAAGATTTAACCTCAACAGTTGAAGTCCTTTCGCGAATGCTTCTCCGAAGACACCAAAATGTCAATGATTTTGAAATTACGGTTCCAGAAATGTTGTTAAAGCAACAGCAGAGAACAAAAGATGTGTTTAACATTGTGCTAGGTGCCATTGCTTCCATATCGCTAATTGTGGGTGGTATTGGAATTATGAACATTATGTTTGCCTCTGTAATGGAGCGTATTAAGGAGATTGGAACTCGTTTGGCAATAGGTGCCAAGAAACGTGATATTGTAGTGCAATTTTTGTCAGAGGCAGTGCTTATTAGCGTTACTGGTGGGTTTATTGGAGTGGTGCTTGGCGTTATTCTCTCCTTGCTCATTACCATTTCGCCGATATTAAAACCATTGTTTCTCCACTTTCTATCATTTTGGCTTTTGGCGTTTCCGCCGCTGTTGGCATTATTTTTGGCTATACCCCGGCAAAAAGAGCGGCAGAAAAAGACCCAATTGAATCGTTGAGGTATGAATAGTAATTTTATGTTGAATAAAGATAACGTGATGAGCCGATATACGCTTCTATTTTTCATGGCTGTATCATTCCCCTTTTCTGCTATCGCGCAGCAACCAACAGCATTGGAGAACTACTCGTTGGCTGATGTTATTAAATTAGCCAAAGATCAGTCGCCCGATGCGTATAGGGCCAAGAACTCTTTTCGAGCAAGTTACTGGGGGTTTAGAACTTATAAGGCAGCATTCCTTCCTTCGTTAAGTTTAAATGCAACGGTTCCAAATTTAACCGAAGCATCATTAAATACCAATTATCTGATGGAACTTATAGTTACATTGAAGAGAACTCCAACAGTGCCTATGCTAACATGAGCCTGAATCAGAACATTGGGCTTACCGGTGGTAATCTCTACGTATCTTCCGACCTAATGCGCCACTGACCAATTGGGAAGCGACCGATCCACATCCTACCTCACCACTCCGGTGATGATTGGCTTTAAGCAGCCCATCTCGGGATACAACTCACTCCGTTGGCAGCGGAAAATTGAGCCACTTAAGTATGAGGAGGCCAAGCGGCGATATTTACAGGACATGGAAAATGTGTCGATAAAGGCAGTGAATCTCTTTTTAGTCTACTCATTGCTCAACAGGAGTTGGAGGTGGCGCAGATAAACTATGCCAACACCGATACGCTCTATAAAATTGCCAAGGGACGTTTCAACATTGGAACCATTGCCGAAAACGACCTATTGCAGATGGAACTCAGTTTCCTAAATGCCGATAAGGCTCTTAATGAGGCAAAAATCGACCTTGAGGTTCAGAAGTATAAACTCCGCTCTTTCTTGGGATTTAACGACAATGTAAATATTCAACTTTCCCTTCCCGATCCGCCAACGGTTAAGGAGTTAGGGTTCATTGATGTAAAGGAGAAGGTAGGTGTAAACAATCCCGACTTGTTGCTCTACCAGCGGCAGCTGTTAGAGTCACAGGAGAAGGTTGCTCAAGCTCGTTCACAGCGAGGATTTCAGGCAAACATAAGCGCTAGCTATGGTTTAACCCAGCAGGCACCAGAATGGTCGAATGCCTACGATCGACCGCAAAATCAGCAGCAGGTAACACTTGGATTACAGGTTCCCATTCTCGACTGGGGTCTTGGCAAGGGAAAGGTTAAAATGGCGCAATCGAATATGGAGCTTGTTCGTGTTAATGTGCAGCAATCCATAGTCGATTTCGATCAGCAACTTCTTTTGCAAGTAATGAAGTACAATATAGAAGATGAGCAGCTCTACATTGCAACCAAAGCCGATACTATTGCCCAAAAGCGTTATGAGGTTACCAAGCAGCGCTTTCTTATTGGTAAGATAACTGTGCTTGATCTTAATGTTGCTCAGAATGAGAAGGATGCTGCTAAAATTAGCTACCTAAATGCATTGGAATCCTATTGGAGTTCATACTACAATCTTCAGGCGGTGGCCCTTTACGATTTTTCTAAAAACAAACCGCTCGATACCGATTTCGATTTAGTGATAAAATAGTTGTAATAATATAAAATAGAAATGGCGTGCAAAAAGCACGCCATTTCTGTTGATGTGTATTGAAATATATTAAAGAGCGCCTTCATCATAGGCAACTTCCCCATGGAGGGAGCTGTCTAACCCCTTTAATTCTTCTGCCTCCGATACTCTTACAGGCGTTATCTTGTTGATAATGGCCAACATTAGGTAGGTGAATACAAAGCCATAGGCCGCAGCAATCACCACGGCAACTACCTCCTTACCAAAAAACGATGTATTTCCATAGAGCAATCCATCAGCACCATTGGCATTAACTGTTTTGGATGCAAAAACACCCAACAGAATTGTACCAAGGAAACCTCCAACTCCGTGAACACCCCATACGTCAAGTGCATCATCCCAATGCATCCTGTTTTTTAGCTGCACCGCCATATAGCAAACAATTCCGGCAATAGTTCCAATTAGTGCGGCCGCCCAAAGTGGAACATAGCCAGCACAAGGAGTTATGGTTGCTAACCCAGCAATACCACCGGTGAGTAATCCAATAAGTTTTGGTTTCTTTTCTCGCGACCACTCAATAATAACCCATGAAATGGTAGCAAAAGATGCGGCTACGTCGGTGTTAAGAAAGGCAATGGCGGTTGTTTTGTCTACGCAAACTTCGCTACCGGCATTAAAACCATACCAACCAAACCAAAGTAAACCACTTCCTATGGCAACAAGAGGAATGGAGTTAGGCTTAGAGTTCTTGTCAACGCGGGCTCCTATATAGAATACACTCGCAAGAGCTGCAAAACCTGCAGTGGCATGAACAACAATACCGCCAGCAAAGTCGAGAACGCCCCATTCTGCAAGTAGTCCACCACCCCAAACCATGTGCACAAACGGGTAGTAAACCAGTATTTGCCAGAAGGTTAGAAAGATAAGGTAGGATTTAAAGGTAACGCGGTTAACAAATGCACCGGTAATAAGGGCAGGAGTAATGATGGCAAACATCATCTGGTAGGCAATAAATACGATCTCTGGAATTTTGCCATTGCCATACATGCTGTCTACGGTAACACCGCTTAGAAAAGCCTTGTCGAGGTTTCCTATAATACCACCAGCACCACCACTAAAGCAGAGCGAATAACCAAATATAAACCAAAGAACAGTTGTCCATCCTAAGGACACAAAACTTTGGATCATAATGCCGAGGATATTCCTCTTGGTGGCTAAACCACCGTAGAAAAACGCTAATCCGGGGGTCATCAGCATGACCAAGCTGCAGGCTAGCAACATAAAACCCGTAGAACCAGTTTCGAGCATAGTTAATTATTTGTTAGTTGATTGAGTAAAATTGTGTCTGCTATAATGTCAATCCAAAAACGAGAAAAACATTTCCGGTTTGTGGATTGGTGATGAAGCTGGCCGAAATGGGGAGCTTAAAGGTCTCCGTAATCTTTACTTCCTTGGTTGTTTTAACGCCAAGATTTACAACACCAGCTTCGGTTCCGTATATCCCCTTGTCGGTTGTACCTCCACAGAATACGGAGAGGGGAACTCCATTGAGTGTGGCATTGTATAAAAGTTCAAGGTAAACGGAGTTATTCTTGTCGGAACCGTAAAAGTTGTAGCCGGCCAAAAGACCTATGGGAAGTTTTGCAGATGGGTTTAGGCTAATGGAGCCCTCCATAATATGCCCTGTCTCGTTTTTGTTGTAGTTGAAGTAGTGGTTTTTAGCCACCGCTTCATTGGGGAAGAAGTAATCAGTTGTGGCGAAAGTCAACAGGTTGTTTGGTGTAGTGTAGGAGAGGTAAAGATCTGTTTCTTGTGCTGGAGTGGTGTTTGACGTGGTAAATGCACCCCAGGCACCAAGGGTAAATCCTTTGGCACTCACCTTTAGTGTGGGTTGAATACTTGGCGATTGCCCAAAATCTGATCCTCTCCAAATATAGCGGCTCATAAAATCGGCACCGAGTGATATTTCAAACGGGGAGGTCGGTTGTTGTGGTTCTCCTGCAGGCTGGGTCTGTGCTTTAGTGATGGTTCCGGTGGTTACAAGAACCATAAGAATCAGCAGTTTTTTCATGTAGGAAGAGTTTATAGGTTCCCTGCAAAACTGCTGTACTTATATCATTTGGACAATTCAGGAATTCCTTAATTTGGTGTAGGGGAATCCCTTATTTATTTCTGTCGGTGCTCGAAGAAAGATGAATGGCTAACTTAATAAGATCGATGTGGGAACTGTATCCCATCTTTTGCATAATGTGAGCTTTGTGTGCTTCCACTGTTTTTACACTTATAAACAGCATTTCGGCAATACGGCTATTGGTCTTTCCTGCTGCCACTAGCGTTAAAATTTCAAGTTCACGTTTGGATAGTTTATCTTCTGGATGATTGGGCTGTTCGGTTTTGGCTTTTCGTACCAAGTTCGACAGAAGTATGTCGGCAACCTCCTTGCCATAATATTCTTCACCTTGGTGTACTTTAGTAATGGCTGCGGTTAACTCTTGCTTCGATGTATTCTTTGGTAGATAGCCCTTCGCTCCAGCTGCAATGGCTTTCTGAATAAATTCTTCCGAAGTAAACATTGAAAGGATTATGACTTTGACGGTAGGGTATTGTTCCGTAATAATTTTGGTGGCTTCAATGCCCGACATTCCAGGCATGGAGATGTCCATAAGAACTACTTCAGGTAGAGTTTGCTCTAATTCTGTAAAAAATAGTTCAGGTGAAGATACCTCAACTACAACCTGCATAAATCCTGTTGAATGGATTAGCGACTTTATTCCATCTCTCACTAGCTGGTGGTCATCGATCAGGGCAATACGAATCGGTTTCATACCTTAATATTTATTCTTTTTCTAGAATTATTGGAATATTGACGTAGATGTCAGCTCCTTTTCCAGGTATCGAGTGGAGGTAAAAATTACCACCTAGCAATTCGGCTCGCTCACGAATGTTAATTATACCATTGCCGGGATGACATATTTGAGTAGGATCAAATCCCTTCCCATTATCGGTAATATGCATATTCAATATATCATTTTCGACAGTGGCCTTGAGCTCAATTAATTTGGCATCTGAGTGTTTCAATGCGTTGGTTATGGCTTCTTGAACAATTCTGAAAATGTAGTTCTTTTGTCTTTTGCTTAACTTCTCAGGTAAGTTTTCAATATGACAAGTAACCCGTCCAGGTTGGCCTTGATTAAGTCCTTTGCACAAATTTACAAGGGCTGAACTTAAGTCTAGTTCGGAGAGAATGCTGGGGGTAAGGTTGTTCGATATGCGTCGAACGTCGTCTATGAGACGATTTATCTCCACTTTTACCCCTTCTACCAGTTCTTCTTTATGAACATCAGCAGGATCGTATAGTTCCAGCATTAGCTTAGCTGCAATGAGTTGCTGACCAATGCCATCGTGAAGTTCACGTGACAGGCGGTGTCGTTCTTGTTCTTGACCATCAATCACATATCGAAGATGCCGCGACCTTTCCTCTTTTTGCAATGCTTCTGCTTTTTTGCGTTCCGAAAGGTCTCTGATTACGGTCACTTTTACGGCAATTCCTGCCATGCTAATGGTTCCACTTTGAACTTCAACGGGAAGACAACTTCCATCTTTTTTTACCAGATTAGCTTCTCGTGGAAGGAATGGGGTATTGACTTGGTCGTTTACTTCTCCAGTATTTTGAAGCAGATTGGAAACCTTCAATTTTTTGGTTTCATTATAGGAGTAGCCAGAAATGGAGGTAAAGCTGTGGTTAACCTCTAGTGGCATATCTTGATTATGAAGAATTATACCTTCTTGGGTGGCGTCATAAAAGTATTTCAGGCGTGCTTCTCTCTCCTTGAGGTTGGCTTGTTGCTCTGCAAGTTTATGAGCCATCGTGTTAAACGACTGGGTTAATAAACCAATCTCATCCTCCGATTCCACGGGAAGGTTTAGGTTAAAATTTCCTTCGCCAACCTTTCCTATTGCACTTTTCAGTTGAACAAGCGGGTAAGTTATCCTATGTGCAAGAATAATGACAGTCCCAAGAATTAACACTGAAATAGATAGACCCATTAACAATATATCGTTACGGAGCAGCATTATTTGCTTCATTACCTCTTCTTGATCAATCTCTGCGAAAATAGTCCAATTCAGACCGGGAACGTCAATGTGACCATAAGAACTCATCACTGGGATGTTTCGATAGTCGGGAGCGATAGTGGTTCCACTTTTTCCACTTTGACCCAGCAAGGAAGTTTTTGTTGTTACTACTGTTTTCAAAAAGCTGTTTGCGATAAATCGCGATGTGGAACGCATTAGCGAATCGCGACCAACAATATAAGCCTCTCCTGTATACCCTAAACCTCTATTAAAATTGTCTTCCATCATAATGTTGTTAATGCTTTCTGGGCTTAGCAACATTGCGGCATATATTCCCCCTGCGGGTCGAAGTGGCTTGAGTAAGGTTAAGAAATGGCTGCCACCGTACCTCATATAGTCAAGAACATGGGTGGAGTCATTGTTAGCAAATGAGTTGCATCTCTGAACAAGTTGAGCCTGAATATGAGTGCTGTTGAACAAATTGGCAGAGAGACCTGTTTTAAACAGAACGTTTACAGAGTCTTTTCCGGAAATGCTGAAAACTACGAATGCATTGGTGCTCTTTTCCTTTTGGAAAAGCGATTGAAGTATATCGTTTAGGTCTGTATTTTTTGCCTTAAGATTTTTTGTCTTGATAAATATCTGGCAGGTTAAGTTAAAGTCGCTGATACGTTCGTGGAAGTATTGACCTATTTGGCTCTGCTTTTCAATACGAACAGAGGTTAGCTGTTGATAGGTTCTATTTACAAGCGCACTTTTGGCGCTATGGTAGGAGTAGAAGCCAACAATGGCTATTGATATAAGGCAGAGTGAAATAAAGTTGAGTGATAATTTTTCGCTGAGGGTGAAGGTTCGCATGTTGTGCTTTATGTTGCTTCGTTAATACAACAAATATATACTAAACACTACCAAATATTGTAAATTATGAAAATTACTGTTATTGGAGCAGGAAACGTAGGAGCAACATGTGCAAATGTTCTTGCGCAAAAGGGACTTGCTAACCAAGTTGTTTTGCTTGACATTGCTGAAGGCGTAGCCGAGGGCAAGGCGCTTGATATGTGGCAAACATCGTCGGTTACCAATTTCGACACCAGAATTGTTGGCGTTACCAATGACTATTTGGCAACGAAAGGTTCTAGCGTAGTTGTGATTACCTCAGGCGTACCACGTAAACCTGGTATGTCGCGTGGTGATCTAATTTCAACCAACGCTAAAATTGTTAAGGATGTTACCGAAAAGGTGGTTAAGTATTCGCCAACTGCAATAATTGTTGTAGTATCGAACCCTCTTGATGTAATGACCTATGTGGCCTATTTAGCGGCACATAAAAAGCCATGCGAGGTATTTGGTATGGCTGGTATTCTAGATTCTGCTCGATATAAAGCTTTTATTGCAGATGCACTCGATGTGTCTCCCCGCGATGTGAGTGCTCTGCTTCTCGGTGGTCATGGAAATTCCATGGTGCCACTTGTGCGGTATACTTCTGTTGGGGGGATTCCCGTTACGCAGCTGCTCGATAAAGTGGTGTTGGATAAAATTGTGGATCGAACCCGGAATGGTGGGGGAGAGCTTGTTAAACTGATGGGAACTTCTGCATGGTATGCACCTGGAGCGGCTGCTGCTACTATGGTGGAGGCAATTGTACGTGACCAACGTCGTATTTTACCAGTATGTGCTTACCTCAATGGCCAATATGGACTTTCCGATATGTATATGGGGGTTCCTGTAAAGCTGGGGAAGCGAGGAATTGTTGATATCATTGAGATTGATCTCAATGACGAGGAGCGAGGTATGCTGAATGAGTCTGCTAAGGAGGTTACCGAATTGATGAAGGAACTTGATACCATGAAACTATTTTAAGCTTTTCTGTTCCATAATAGAGCGAGACACGAATGCGTGTCTCGCTTTTTTTTGGAATGTAACCTGCGACAAATTTTTCACTCGTTTGCGATAATAAATAAAGTTAAAACCTCCCTTTTTTTATTGCTAGATGAAATTATTGTTATTTCTTTAACAATTGAATAACCTTTTTCAATAGATCTCGTTTACAGGGTAGTTTTGTACTAATCAGATGGAAACATTACATTCTCAAATTGATTGATTAGCAGGCCGATAAATTGCTTAATCATTGTATTAACAATGATAAACAATATTGGATAATGCTTTTGGATTAATCAAGTAGATGAGCGTTTTTTCTTAAACTAAATAATTTTAATGATGAAAGTTACAGTTGTAGGTGCAGGAAACGTCGGAGCTACATGTGCTCATGAAATTGCGCGAAAGGAACTTGCCCGGGAGTTAGTTTTACTTGATGTGAAAGAAGGTCTTACTCTTGGTAAGGCGTTGGATATGTGGCAAACGTCATCAGTTCAAGGATTTAATACTCGGATTACGGGTGTTACCAGTGATTTCGCCAAAACAGCCAACTCCGAGGTAGTGGTTATTACTTCAGGTATTCCTCGCCGTCCTGGAATGAGTCGTGATGATTTGATCGATATCAATGCCCGCATAGTTAAAGAGGTAACCGAAGGGATTGTTGCCTATTCTCCTAATGCGAAGATCATTGTTGTTACCAACCCATTAGACGTAATGACCTATGCCGCCTTCCTAGCAGCAAAGCTCCCATCAAACAGGGTATTTGGCATGGCCGGTATTTTGGATGCTGCTCGATATAAGGCATTTTTGGCAGAAGCATTAAATGTATCTCCTCAAAGTATCCATGCCATACTGATGGGTGGTCATGGAGATAGCATGGTGCCACTACCACGCTATACCACGGTATCAGGAATTCCTATTACTGAACTTATCGACCATGATACGTTAGAAAAGATTATTGACCGTACGCGAAAAGGTGGAGGGCGAATTAGTTGAGCTTATGGGTACTTCAGCATGGTATGCTCCGGGAGCGGCTGTTGCACAAATGGTTGAAGCTATAGTTCGTGATCAACGACGTGTATTCCCTGTATGTGCTGCCCTCAATGGAGAATATGGCATGAATGACCTACACATTGGTGTACCGGTTATTCTTGGGAAGAATGGTGTTGAGAAGGTTATTGAACTCAAGCTTAATGATGACGAGATGACACTGCTGCGAAAGAGTGCCCTCGAAGTAAAAAAAATAATGAAGGCGCTTGATAACTTAAACATCTTTGAGGAGCGCTACGGTTCCGATACTTTATAGCTATAAATTGCAATATTCTGAGCTCGGTGTATAGGACTACACCGAGCTTTTGCATTTTATCAGCAAGGCTAGTAACTAGGTTTATTCAAAAAAATCATAAATTTGCGCCTTACTTTAGAAATCTCGAGTTTCGGAAATCTATAAATTCTAAATCAAATGCAGAATAAAGGCGCCTTTAAGCTACTAGCTATTGTTCTCGCTCTTGTTTGCGTCTACCAGCTCTCTTTTACCTACAAGGCAAAGAGAGTGGAAAGCAAAGCCAAGGTTTACCCCAAGGGCGAAAAATTTTATCTCGATTCAATATCCACCAAGGGTGTTTACAACTTCCTGTGGTTGAAAGACTTCACCTATAAAGAGTGTAAGGAAAGGGAGTTGAATCTTGGCCTTGACCTCAAGGGTGGTATCAATGTTACGTTGGAGGTTTCAGAGCCCGACATTGTTCGATCGCTTTCCAATTTTAGCACCGATTCAGTCTTCAATAATGTCATGAAATTGGCAGAGGACAAAGCTGCGCATAGTCAAAAAGACTTTATTTCACTCTTTATAAGTACATGGGAGGAGGTTGCTTCCAACGATAGGCTTGCACGAATATTTGCAACCTTTGAGTTGAAGGATAAAATTACTCCTACTTCTACAAATGGACAGGTTGAAACCATTATTCGCCAAGAAGTTGATGGAGCTATTTCTAATTCATTTAATGTAATTCGAAATCGTATCGACCGCTTTGGGGTAGCACAGCCAAATATTCAACGTCTCGAAAATTCGGGTCGTATTTTAGTTGAACTTCCTGGGGCAAAGGATCCTGAACGTGTAAGAAAATTGCTTCAAGGAACAGCAAACCTTGAGTTCTGGGAAACATACGAAAACTCAGAAATTTATTCCAATTTGGTTGCTGCCAATGCCAAGGTTAGAGATTTGTTGAGTGCCCAAGCGGTAGAATCTACTACCTCGGAGCCCAGCAAAAATGACCTAAATGATAATAAACCTGAGGCCAAAAAGGTTCCTGTTGCAGATACCTCTAACAAGTTGATTTCTGAGGTTAAGCAATCGCAGGACACCTCTGCTAAAAGTGTCGATGAGGCCGCAATGAATAAGGATAATCCGCTTTTCATGGTGTTAAAACCATCAGTTGGAGAGCAGGGACCTTTTCCAGGACCAGTAGTTGGGGTTGCTGCAGCTGGTGATACAGCAAAGGTGAACTCCTATTTGTCGATGGCTCAAGTTAAATCGTTATTTCCACACGATGTTCGCTTCTTATGGTCGGTTAAGCCTATGGATAAGGTTGAAAACCGCTATGCGTTGGTTGCCATAAAGGTTTCTACTCGTGATGGTCGTGCCCCACTTGACGGAGGTGTTATTACCGATGCTCGTGAAGAGTATGGTAATAATAGCGGTGGACAAGCTGAGGTTACCATGTCGATGAATGCTGAAGGTACAAAGGTTTGGGCTCGCCTAACTGCCGATAACAAGGGACGTTGTATTGCCATTGTGCTTGATAACTACGTTTATTCCTACCCAACAGTAAATGATGAGATTACTGGAGGTAACTCTCAGATATCAGGTAATTTTACTATTGAGGAGGCAAAAGACTTGGCTAACGTTCTGAAGTCAGGTAAGCTGCCTGCTCCAGCACGTATTATCCAAGAGGCAATTGTTGGACCTTCATTAGGTCAGGCAACCATCAAGGCCGGTATGTCCAGCTTTGTTTTCTCCTTTTTCCTTGTCCTCATATACATGATGATATACTATAGCCGTCGTGCTGGATTTATTGCCGACGTTGCTTTGATGTTTAACCTCTTTATCCTACTTGGAGTATTGGCATCGTTTGGTGCGGTGCTCACGCTACCTGGTATTGCTGGTATTGTGCTAACCATGGGGATGGCTGTGGATGCCAACGTGCTTATCTTTGAGCGTATTCGAGAGGAGGTCCGATCTGGAAAGGGAATAAATCTTGCCATCACCGATGGACATAAAAATGCTCTTTCTGCTATTATTGATGGAAACATGACCACCCTTATTACGGCTATTATTCTTTATATTTTTGGTTCTGGGCCTATTCGTGGTTTTGCAACAACTCTTACCATTGGTATTCTTACATCACTTTTCTCTGCACTGATTGTTTCTCGTTTACTCATTGAATACTATGTTTCTAAAGGCTTTAAAATTACCTTCTCAACTAAACTTTCTGAAGGTGCCTTTACCAAGGTTCACGTAAAGTTTATCGAATGGCGTAAATATGCTTACGGATTTAGTCTTACCCTATTAGCAATATTTATCACCTCTTTCTTTGTAAGAGGATTAAATCCTGGTATTGACTTTTCTGGTGGACGTTCCTTTGTTGTTAAGTTCGACAAGGCGGTAAAGCCAACGGAAGTTGCCAGTGTGCTTAAGAATGCTTTTGGTCAAGCACCGGAGGTTAAAACTTTTGGTAACGACAACCAGGTTAAGATTACAACGAACTATCGAATTGGGGAAACCAGCGAAACGGTGGATGATGAAGTGGACATGAAACTGTTTACTGGTTTGAAGGAATACCTACCTGCAAATCTAACATTCAAAACGTTTGACGCCGACTACAAGATAAGCTCAGAGAAGGTTGGGCCTACGGTTGCCAAGGATATTAGACGAGATGCCATTATTGCTGTAGTGTTTGCATTGTTGGCCATCTTTATATATATCTTTATTCGATTCCGAAACTTTACCTATGGTATTGGGGGTATTGCTTCACTTGCCCATGACTCTATTATGGTAATTGGGGTTTATTCGCTGTTTTACCATAGAGTACCTTTTGCGCTGGAGGTAGATCAAGCTTTTATTGCGGCAGTGCTTACCATTATTGGATATTCTATCAACGATACAGTTATTATTTATGACCGTATTAGAGAGTACATTGGACTTTATCCCAAGAGGAATAGGGCTGAAATTATCGATGCTGCTATGAATGATACGTTGAGCCGAACATTCAGTACTTCGTTCTCAACTTTCATTGTGCTTATTCCAATGTTCTTCCTCGCTGGTGAAGTAATCCAAGGTTTCTTATTTGGATTAATCGTTGGTATCTTCTTTGGTAGTTTCTCCTCGGTATTTGTTGCTACACCTATAGCCTACGATCTTGCTCGATGGAGAGAGAGAAGAGCGCTTAAAAAGGCAGAATATACTAAGTAAAATAACGTATTTTATATCCTTTGAAGAAACCCTGATGATGAGTCAGGGTTTCTTTATATTATAGCCATTCGTTGGTTCATCTAAAATGGCTATCTTTCGACATAACTATTTTGCTATGATAATTCTAACGCAGGCGATTGAAAAATCTTTTGGAAGCTTAAAAGTACTCAAGGGAATAGACCTTCAGGTTGAAGAAAAAAAGTTGGTTTCGATTGTGGGTCCTTCGGGTGCAGGGAAAACTACTTTTTTGCAAATCATGGGGACATTATCAACCCCAGATAAGGGAAAGGTCTTCATTGGGGGTACAGATATTACCAAGTTAAACTCTTCTGCTTTGGCCCAGTTTAGAAACCAAAAGTTAGGATTTGTGTTTCAGTTTCATCATCTACTTCCGGAATTTACTGCCCTTGAAAATATTTGTATTCCCGCCTTCATTGCTGGAATTCGTAAGAATGTGGCTGAAAAGCGTGCAAAGGAACTTTTGGCTTTTTTAGGATTGAACGAACGGGCATCACACAAACCAACTGAATTATCAGGAGGTGAGCAACAGCGAGTGGCCGTTGCAAGAGCGCTGATCAATAATCCTTCAGTAATATTTGCTGATGAGCCATCGGGAAATTTAGATACTGCGAATAAGCAAGAGTTGCATAAGCTGTTTTTTCAGTTAAGAGATGAGTTTGGTGTTACCATTGTAGTTGTAACTCATGACAATGAGTTGGCCAATAGTTCCGATGTTGTATTTACAATGATTGATGGAGTTATATCCAATGCTTTCCATAACTGACTTTAGACGGATTAAGCGACTGCTTGATAGTCGGTTAGATACATACCTTGCTCCTGAATTTATTCAGCACGATCCAGTTCAAATACCGCATCTTTTTCGGATCAAGGAGGATATAGAGATTGCAGGATTGCTTGCAGCAACTATTTCATGGGGACAGCGTAAATCCATAATTACTGGCGCAAAAAGGATAGTTTCCCTCATGGATAGCGCACCTTATGATTTTGTGCAAAATCATACACCTGCCGATTTAAGGAGGCTCAATGGGTTTGTTTATAGAACGTTTAATGGTGGCGATCTCATTGCATTTATTGGTCAACTTCAGGGAATATACCATCATCCAGGTGGACTAGAAGCTGTTTTTTCATCCGGGTTTAAGCGCGGTGGAATTAAGGGTGGGCTAACGGAATTTAGGACAAAAATGATGGCTGGCATTGACGATTCTCACCTGACCAAGCATGTGGCCAATGTTGAGAAAGGGTCTGCTTGCAAAAGGTTGAATATGTTTTTGCGATGGATGGTTCGATCGGACGCTAGCGGTGTCGATTTTGGCTTATGGAAACAGATACCAGCAAGTGCGCTGGCCATACCTTTAGACGTAAACACGGCATTAGCATCACGAATGCTAGGTATACTTAATCGGAAGCAGAACGATTGGCGCGCCGTTGTTGAGCTAACGGAACAGCTTCAAAAATTTGATCCTATCGATCCTATTAAGTATGATTTTGCCCTTTTCTCCATAGGTCAGTGCAAAGATTATTCCTTGTAACCATGTCGTCATTTCGTTTTAAACAGTTTACCATCAATCAGCAGAATGTTCCCATGAAGGTTAATACCGATGGGGTGCTCCTTGGAGCGTGGGTTGATGTTGATAATGCATCTACTATTTTAGACGTTGGAACCGGCACTGGCGTTATCGCTTTAATGATGGCACAGCGTAACACGTTTGCAATTATTGACGCGGTTGAAATAGACGAGCAGGCAGTTCTCGTTGCACAGCAAAATGCCAACAATTCGTTGTGGGGTGATCGTATATCCATAATGGGATCCAGCTTTCAAGCATTTTATGTTGAAGTTGATAAACGGTATGACCTTATTGTATCTAACCCTCCGTTTTTTACAAACTCATTAAAATCCCCTTTCCAGAGTAGAAATGTGTCGAAACATGCTGATTTGTTACCCTATAAAGAGTTGCTTGAAGGAGTAAGTAGTTTGCTAAACAAAGGGGGTGTTTTTGCTGGAATTTTTCCTTATGCGGAATCTAATGTATTTATTGCTCTAGCGGTCAGTTTTGGTCTATACTGTCGTCGGAAGACGTATGTTTATCCTATCTCAGGTGGTCGAATTAAGCGTGTATTACTTGAACTGTCGAAAGAAAGAATGGTTCCATTGGAGAGTGACTTGGCAATTGAGGAGCGGGATGGTAATGGATATACTTTCGAATATCGAAATCTCACGAAGGATTTTTACCTTGCTTTTTAAAAAAGAGGTTCTTGAATAGTCCGTTTATGGCTATGTCAACCTATCAAAAAAAGAGATGCTGAATTTCAGCATCTCTTTATTGCTATAAAGAGGTTCTCTCCTCTATAAATTTTACGCCGTAATCTTCTAACTCTTTGAGTATTGGAGTATAAAGATGTGGTTTTATTGGTACCACTACGCCTTTGTCTTTGATTTCTCCGGTGAGCAGTAACTTGGTAGCAATTGCCATTGGTGTTCCAACAGTTATGGCCATGGAGGGTATTATGCTGATCTTTTCCTTTATTACGAGTGTAGAGGTAATTTTCTCTTTTTACCCTTAAGTTCATAATCGAATTGATGTTGCATAATAATCATGTCCTTGTCGTTGGGATCTAATATCCACTTTTTTTCCAATATCTGTTGAACGATTTGAGCAGGAGATGCGTTTGGTAGTCCAACTTTCGTTTCCTCAAAAATCCCTAACCATTTTAACTTCTCAAATATCTTTGGATCGTTGGCTATTGCAATTTCCTGTTTCAACTTATCTTCAACTGCTTGGGTGGAATGATATGCCAAGAAACTGTTTATGAAGCTGCGATAGGTTAGGTTTTCGGAATCGGGTATTTTGTAGGTATCGTCAGTGGCACCAAGTTGAACGAATACATCCCATGCTTTACTATAGCCCTTTTTGCGCATTGTGCCACGCATGATCGAGGGTATATTCTCAATTGAGTATATTGTTTTATATTTCAATGAATCACGATTAGGATAGACCTCAAATTCACCCATATCGAGAACTTTTACTGTAAATGCTCGACTGTAAAGGCGGTGATAGGGAATAAACTTTACTTGGCCCATCTCTTGGTATTGAGCAACCCCTTGGCCTGCTAAAACAACGTTTCTAGGATTCCAAGTAAATTTGTAGTTCCATGGGTTATTGTCATACTCAGGAGCAACTAATCCCCCTGTGTTCGACATAAATCCAAGCATTTTTCCCCCCATTGACTTAATTTCGTCAATTGTTTTCATTGCCGACATGTGATCGATGCCTGGGTCAAGTCCAAATTCATTGAGCAGAGAAATCCCTTTGGCTTTTGCTTCGGCATCTAACGATTTCATTGTGTCTGATACATAAGAAGCGGTAACCATGTGCTTGCCCTGATTTACACATTCCTTTGCTACCACCGGATGCATAAAAGCGGGCAGCATAGAAATTACAACATCTACATTGGCAATCTCTTTGGCTAGTTGTTTCGAATCGGAAAGATCAAACTGGAATGCGGAACCATTTGGATGATTTTTAATCTTTTCCTTAGCGGCTTCCAAAGAAAGGTCACCGACTTTTACTTTCCAGTTTAATGTGGTTGAATGGTCGAGTAAATAGGCGATAAGGCTTGTAGATGAAAGGCCTGCACCTAAAACTAGAATGTTTTTCATGAGTTAGTGGTGGTTATGTGAAAGAATGGTCTCAAAATAACAATTTTTTAATCTTAAAAAAATGTCGATAACCACAAATAAAATAGGATTTTTGATAGGTTTTTGAATAAAAAGCTTCTGAGGGTGCAGTTTTTTTTGTCAACGATCTCCTAAAACTAGTGAATTGTGTGAAAATTACCTATATTTCGGCGACAAATGTTTCCAAATTTTAAACTGCGCTTTTCTCAGAAGCGAGACCTCGACCTAGCAGTCGAGGTTTTTAGCGGCACAAAATTAGTTTGTTTTTTTATTAACAACTAACTATGTCTTGTGTTATAAGACATTTAATTTCATTCCCCATGCAACATAGACTCCACCCCTAAGCGGAGGTTTAATTATTCATCTTTTTTCTTTATTATATTTGCAGTTCACTAATATCTCAGAACATTGCCCTCCTACGATAAGTATGCAGAAACTCCACTGATGAAACAGTATGTGGCTATAAAACGGCAACATCCGGACGCTATTTTGTTGTTTCGAGTTGGTGACTTTTATGAAACCTTTGGTGAGGATGCCATTAAGGCTAGTGAAATTTTGGGGATAACATTAACTCGCAGAGCTAATGGTACTGCAGCGTATGTCGAGTTAGCTGGATTTCCGCATCATGCTCTTGATACATATCTCCCTAAATTGGTTCGCGCCGGAATGAGAGTGGCTATTTGTGAACAGTTAGAGGATCCAAAGCTCACAAAAAATATTGTTAAACGTGGTATTACTGAACTTATAACTCCAGGCGTTTCATTCAACGATAGTGTTTTGGAACGTAAGGAAAATAACTTCTTAGCTTCAGTTTACATTGGGAAAGCAGTTGGAGGGGTTTCATTTCTGGATATCTCAACTGGTGAATTTTTATTGGCAGAGGGACCTTTTGACTACATTGACAAGCTTCTTGCCAATTTTAACCCCAAGGAGGTATTGGTTGAAAAGGCTAAAAACGCGGAGTTTCAGGATATTTTTGGAACCAAATACAACCTGTTTAAATTAGATGACTGGATTTATAGTCCAGAGATAGGACAGGAGCGACTGGAAAAGCAGTTTCAAGTTACTTCGCTTAAGGGTTTTGGTGTAGAAAGTCTCCATTTTGGGCTTGCTGCTGCTGGTGCAACACTATATTATCTGGAATTAACACAGCATAATCAGCTTAAGCATATCGCTACCATCGCTCGCATTGATCAAGACCATTATGTTTGGCTTGACAAGTTCACGGTTCGAAATCTGGAGCTATTTGGAACGGTAAATGAAGGCGGAAAAACGTTGCTTGGAATCCTTGATAAAACAACTACTCCAATGGGTGCTAGGTTGTTGCGTCGATGGATAAGCCTTCCTTTGAAGGATGTTGCACCCATAAAGGAACGGCTAAATGCGGTTGAACACCTTATTACGCATCCAGAGGATAAAGGCATGTTGCAAGAAAAGTTGAGGGGAATTGGGGATTTAGAACGAATTATGTCACGAGCAGCCGTTGGGAGAGTTAATCCTCGTGAACTGGTTCAGCTAAGGCTTGCATTAACCTTGATTGACCCAATAAAGGAGTATTGTAAGCAATCGGGTGATCCCTCTCTTGTCATAATTGGTGACCAACTTAATCCATGTTCCATTATACGGGAACGGTTACTTACAGAATTGGTTGACGATCCTCCTACTATGGTTGCCAAGGGTAATGTAATTGCTGCTGGCGTTAATGCAGAATTGGATGAATTGCGCTCTATTGCCTTTTCAGGGAAAGATTACCTTCTAAATTTACAACAAAGGGAGGCTGAGCGAACTGGCATTCCATCGCTTAAGGTAAGTTTTAATAATGTTTTCGGTTACTATATTGAGGTTCGCAATACTCATAAAGACAAGGTTCCCGAAGAGTGGATTCGTAAGCAAACACTGGTAAGTGCTGAACGATATATTACGGAAGAGCTGAAGCAGTATGAAGAAAAAATTTTAGGAGCAGAGGAAAAAATTGGTTCTTTGGAGCAAACAATATTTGCCGATTTAGTATTAGCCCTTCTAGATTATATTGCTCCAATCCAGCACAATGCTGCACTTCTTGCCCGTCTCGACTGTTTACTCTCATTTGCTGAAGTTTCGGCTGGATATGGGTATATTAAACCTGAAATTAATGATCAATTTTCACTTTTCATTACCGATGGCCGTCATCCTGTAATTGAACGAATGCTCCCTCCTGGTGAGGAATATGTGGCAAATAGCGTTGAACTTGATACAGAACAGCAACAGATTATTATCATTACTGGCCCAAATATGTCCGGTAAATCGGCATTACTTCGACAAACGGCTTTAATCGTTCTTATGGCACAGATTGGATGCTTCGTTTCAGCATCGAGTGCTTCCATAGGAGTGGTTGATAAGATATTTACTAGGGTAGGAGCTTCCGATAATATTTCCATGGGGGAGAGTACGTTTATGGTGGAAATGCATGAAGCTGCCAGTATTCTAAACAATTTATCGAATAGAAGTTTAATTCTTCTCGATGAGATTGGGCGTGGTACTAGCACCTATGACGGAATTTCCATTGCATGGGCTATGGCTGAATTCATACATAACCATCCAACAGCGCGAGCAAAAACCTTATTTGCAACACATTATCATGAGCTGAATGAGATGGCTGAATTCTTTCCTCGGATTAAGAATTTCAATGTAAGTGTTAAGGAACTTGACAAAAAGGTTCTTTTTATAAGAAAACTTGTTCCTGGTGGAAGTGCCCATAGCTTTGGAATTCATGTTGCTCGAATGGCCGGTATGCCGCAGAGCGTCGTGCGTAGGGCAGAGGAAATATTGGCGCAACTTGAAAAGTCGCATCAGCAAAAACAACTCGAAAAGCCTGTTAATGACATGGTTGAAAAAAGTGAAGGATTTCAACTTAGCTTTTTTCAGCTGGAGGATCCGGTGTTGAAACGTATTCGCGATGAAATTTTAGGTTTGGATATTAATAACCTAACTCCAATTGATGCCTTAAACAAATTGAACGAAATTAAGAAGATTGCTGGTTTGTAACTGCGGTAAGGCTTTGAGAAGCAGGGTGAATTGAAAAAAATGTGGAAAAATCGAGAGAAATTATTTGCAGTACGAAAATTTGATTTATATTTGCACACGCAATCGCAAGCCGAGTGTGGTAAACAATGCGGGAGTAGCTCAGTTGGTAGAGCACAACCTTGCCAAGGTTGGGGTCGCGGGTCCGAGTCCCGTCTCCCGCTCTTTTTGGAGCCCGGATGGCGGAATTGGTAGACGCGCAGGACTTAAAATCCTGTGACCATTGCGGTTGTGCGGGTTCGATCCCCGCTCCGGGTACAGACAATATTGAACGGTTCTCTTAAACAGGAGAACCGTTTTTTATGCCTGTTGTTGATTGTTTAAACTTCATTCTTTTAATCCTGTAAGATATCCGATTCTGAATGAATATAAAGAGCGAGCCTCACTTTTGGTGAGGCTCGCTCTTTATATATTGGTATAATTGTTAAAAATCTACCTATCGTAATCCTTGAGTGTTTTCATTAGTTTTTGTCGTGAAAAAAATATTCTGCTTTTTACTGTTCCTATTTTAAGGTTTAACTCTTCTGCTATCTCTTTGTATTTAAACCCAGACGTGTGCATCTGAAAGGGAATACGGAATTCGTCCTCTAGCTGATCAATTTTTTTGCTGATCTCGTTGTGTGAATACTCCATCTCCGGATTGGTCATGTTGTCCGGTCTTGAATTCATTAGATATTGGTTGTCGCTAGAGTCGAATGTGGTATTTTGCTTTACCGATTTTCGGTAGTTATTAATAAAGGTGTTTTTCATGATGGTGAAAGTCCACGCCTTAAGATTGGTGTTCTCTTCAAATTTATCCTGATACATCAATGCCTTTAGGTATGTCTCCTGAAGTAAATCCTTCGCATCTTCCCTATTCATCGTTAGGCTATATGCAAACCTTTCCAGGTTTGATTCTAAATCGATGAGCTGTGTGTTGAATTCAACTGCTGTCATGGCTCTATGATGTTTATGTTATTTTTAAATAATCTAAATAAGTGTTGAAACAAATATACGACAGTGTTAAACAGTATTCCAAATGTAACTATCAATTTCGACGGAAATTGAGCTGACAATCTAAATAGCATTGAATGGAAATGCAAGGCAAGATTGGATGTTCACCAATCTTGTCTAAATTAATTCTAAATAATATTTTGCGATGGATGGATTTGTAAAACGCTGATATTCTGAGCAAAAAATAGTGTTAACGTCCGTTAAATTGGATGTTATTGCGTAATTATTGTCTGAAAATCATCGAACGAAGTGAGTTTTGCAAAAGCTTTTGGCTTTCGTTTGATCTCATCTAAAGCTGGTCCACCTCCAATTATGGTTGTTAGTGGGAAGGTAGTTGATAGTTCTTTGAGAATTTGATCTAGCTTGTGTGGTTGAGGAAGTGTAGCCGAGAAGATGAAAAAATTTGGATGTAGCTGTTTCCCAACTGCAATAATGTCGGCAAGAGGAACTGATTGCCCCAAATAGAGCGTATTTATTCCTTTTGATTTTGCAAGGTAATTTAATGACAGCAGAACAATTTCGTGGTATTCACCCTCGGGTAAGAAAAGGATGTGCTTTGGCAATTCACCAATATTAGGGCCAAGTATGGCTGTTTCGTGAAGTATCTTTTTTCGAATAATGCTTGAAGCGAAGTGTTCATTGGCTGGAATAATTTTTCCCACTTGCCACATCATGCCAAGTTTGTTGAGAAAGGGGAATATTATTTTGTCCAAAGCAAAATTAAAACCATTGGTGTCGATGGAGTCATTAATGATTTTTGTCAATGCTCTTTCATCATAATTTATCATCGCTATTACTAGCTGCTCAGAAAGTAAGCCAGGACTTTTATGCTTTTCAACAACCTCCGTTACAGTGGAGGTCAGCTCTTCAAACGACATTTTTGCGAGCATGGAAATTTTCATGCCACAGTTGTTGAGAATCGAAATATTTAGAAGCTTTTTTAAGTCCTCATCGCTATATTCCCTAATGTTAGTTTGAGTACGGGAAGGATCCACTATTCGATACCTCCTTTCCCACATCCGAATGGTGTGAGCCTTTATGCCAGTGAGCAGTTCAAGGTCTTTAATAGAGTATATAGCCATGGCGATAGGGTTAATTTCCAGATATAAACAGAAACTATTTAACTATTGTTCAACCTTTAATCAACTTTCCTAAGCAGCATAATGCCATCTCTGATTGGAAGAAGTACGTTTTCTACGGTTGGATCGGTATGAACAAAGTCGTTAAATGCCAAAATTCCTTTTGTTTGAGCATCATTAGCGGTGGGCTCAGATACTACTTTCCCATCCCAAAGTACGTTATCTGCCAGAATAAAACTACCACTCTTCATGTAAGGAATCAAAACATTGTAGTATTCTACGTATTGACGTTTATCTCCATCAATAAACGCGAGGTCAAACTGTGTGTTTAATGACGGTATTATTTCAATGGCATTGCCTATGTGAAGCTGTATTTTTTTTCCTAATGCTGTTCGGTCAAAGAAAGACTGGGCAAGCGGGGCCAGTTCGTCATCAACTTCAATGGTGTGAAGAATTCCAGCTGGGGATAATCCTTTTGCTAGACACAAGGCGGAATATCCGGTAAAAGTGCCAATTTCGAGAATGGCCGAGGGTGTTATCATTTTGCTAACCATTTCCAAAAGTGCTCCTTGAAGGTGTCCTGATAGCATTCTTGGTTGAACGGTATTGAGGTTAGTTGTTCGATCAAGCTCCCTGAGCAATTTTTCTTCGGGTTTGGTGTGCTCCAGTATATACCGTTCTAATCTAGCATCCTTTGGTATCATGTTAACGGAAAATTAGGGTAGAGAGTTGGTCTGGATTAAAAATTTCATTAGCTACCTCCAGCATGCTCTCTGCTGTTATTGTGTTGATTTTTCTTGCAACCTCTTCCTGACTATCGACATCGTTGTATATAAGCAAACTTTTACCAATAGATAGCATTTGACTTTCGTTGCTTTCCGCTGCAATCGCAAGTTGGCCGACAAGTTGTTTTTTTGCCTTATGTAGCTGGAGTGAACTTATTTTAACATTTCTAATTTTGGCTAGCTCTTTGTTTACAAGGCTTATACTTTTCTGAATATTGTTTTTGTCGGTTCCAAAATATATGGATACAATACCGGTATCAGTATAGGGTGAATGGGAGGCCTCAACATTGTATGCAAGTCCATACTTTTCTCTCAATGAAAGGTTAAGTCTTGAATTCATTCCAGGACCACCAAGCATATTTGTCAATAGAGCTAATGCCACACGCTTGTCGCTTTTAAGATCGTAAGCAGTGTTTCCGATGATGCAATGTGCTTGGTAGGTACTTTTATGCTTTTCGACCACTCTTGGTATGTAGTTTTTAAATGGTTGGCGAATATAGCTTCGAGGGTTTGACGGAAAATGCCCGAAATATTTCTCTGCAATGCGCTTGATCTTATTGAAAGGTATGTTGCCCACCGACGAAAATACAAGTTGATCTGTATTGTAGGTACGGTTCATAAAGGTTTGAATACTCTTTTTGTCGAACAATTTGAGATTCTTCTTAGTTCCGAGAATGTTTCTCCCAATGGGATCACCCTGAAACACTTGCTCTTCAAAATCGTCGAAGATAAGTTCTGATGGGCTGTCTTTGTAGGAGTTTATTTCGTCGAATACAACATCTTTTTCTTTAGCAAGTTCTTTTTCGGGGAAGGTCGAATTAAACAAAATATCGGAGATTAATTCTGCTGCACGTTCAAAATCGTCTGCTAGAATTGTAGCATAAATGCATGTTTCTTCTTTTGTTGTATAAGCATTTAGATCACCTCCAATATCTTCCAACCGGTTGATAATATGGTACGCTTTTCGGTGTGTAGTTCCTTTAAATATTACGTGTTCAATAAAGTGAGCAAGTCCATGCTCATACTCCATTTCATCCCTGGTACCTGTATTAACAGTTATTCCACAATGGACAATTTTGGAGCTATTATTCCAGTGAATAAATCTAATTCCATTGTCGAGGGTCAGGATGTTGAATTCCTGCATATATTTTGTGATTAATTTTGACCGGTAAAGTTAATAATCATTGATGATTTTGAGTATAATAAGTTGAAGAGATGTTGTCTGATATGAATATAGTGTTTGAATACAATTGGTTTGTAGTAAAGAGATTAAGAATGGAGTAGCGGTTGTATCTCTTATAGAGATTGCTTTTCCGCTTGAATTTTATGATCGAGTATTTGGAGGTTTTGAAATTTTGTATACATTTGCATCGCAATTAAGAAAGCGGGTGCCATAGCTCAGATGGTAGAGCAAAGGACTGAAAATCCTTGTGTCCGTGGTTCGATCCCACGTGGCACCACAAGCCGGAAAGATAACTCTTTCCGGCTTTTTTTATTTGCCAACTTAGCGGCATCGATTTAACTTTAATAATTCGGTTAAAAATTTATGGTAGCCATTCTACAATGCTGATTTTCTTGTTCGCAACTTTCGTGTTTTTGCCATATTTTGTTTCCCAAAGTAAAACAGTAATTTTGCATCTTGGCCAAAGGAGGTGCTTTTGCATTGAAAATATTGGATATGGCAAAATAATTGCAGTTGGCTTATTTTACTTTCTACACAAACATGTTAATTATGGATCAGAAATTAATTCTTATTATTCTCGATGGTTGGGGAATTGGTAAAAAGGATCAAACCAATGCCATTGCCAATGCAAAAACACCTTACATGGACTATCTTCAACAGACCTATCCTAACTCCCAACTCCTAACAAGTGGTGAAGATGTGGGTTTACCTGAAGGTCAGATGGGTAATTCTGAGGTTGGACACTTAAATATTGGTGCAGGGAGGGTTGTTTATCAGGACCTAGTTAGAATTAATAAGGAATGCTTAGACAATTCAATTGCTCAAAATAAAACCTTGATTGATGCCTTCAATTATGCAAAGGAGAAGGGCGTTGCAGTGCATTTTCTTGGTCTTATTTCCGATGGTGGTGTTCACTCCTTGGACAAGCATCTATATAAGTTGTGCGATATCACTAAGGATTTTGGTCTCCAAAAGGTATTTATTCATGCTTTTACCGATGGTCGTGATACTGACCCTGAGAGTGGATTGGGCTTTATAGCAAAACTCGAGGATCATTTGACAACCTCTAATGGGACTATCGCTTCGCTTATTGGTCGGTACTATGCCATGGATAGAGACAAGCGATGGGAGCGTGTAAAGGAGGCCTATGATTTGCTAGTTGAGGGCAAAGGAAGACCTGTATCAAGTATGGTGGAAGCCATTAAAGAATCATATTCTCAAGGGGTAACCGATGAGTTTATCAAACCGTTAGTTAGGGTGGACAAGTATGGACAGCCAGTGGGGAAGATAGCATCGGGTGATGTGGTTATTTGCTTTAACTACCGCACCGATAGGCTTCGTGAACTGACAACAGTATTGTCTCAGAAGGATATGCCAGATCATGGTATGCATACTTTACCTCTCCACTACGTTACCATGACTAGGTACGACGATACATTTAAGAACGTCAATATTGTATACGATAAGGATAATCTTAAGAACACGTTGGGTGAGGTCGTTGCCAATGCGGGAGGACATCAAATTCGTATTGCTGAAACCGAAAAATACGCTCACGTAACTTTTTTCTTTTCTGGTGGAAGGGAGCAGCCGTTTGTAAACGAAAGTAGATTGTTGGTGCAATCGCCTAAGGTGGCAACCTATGATCTTCAACCTGAAATGAGCGCAATTGAGGTTAAGAATGCGATAGTGACGGAGCTTAAAAAGGGAGATGCAAATTTTGTCTGTCTTAACTTTGCCAATGGCGATATGGTTGGTCATACCGGAATTTGGCCTGCAATAATCAAGGCTGTGGAAACTGTTGATTCCTGTGTGAAGGAGGTGGTTGAAACGGCCAAAGCGAATGGCTATTCTGCCATTATCATTGCTGATCATGGCAATGCTGATAACGCAGTTAATAAAGATGGGTCACCAAATACCGCCCATTCATTGAACCCTGTCCCCTTTATTCTTGTTTCTGATAAATACACTAAGGTAAAGGATGGCATTCTTGCCGATGTGGCTCCAACCATTCTTGAAATTTTGGGCCTATCTCAACCATCCGAAATGACGGGTAAAGTTTTAATGGAATAGCGGCAGATGATCCAAATTGATGATAAAATAATTGGCACGGCAATTTTTGAGGAACTGTTCATTTGTGATCTTCATCATTGTTTAGGTGCCTGCTGCGTGCAAGGCATATCGGGTGCTCCCTTGGAGTTGGATGAGGCCTTAGTGTTAGAAGACGATTTGGAGAAAATTCTTCCATTTTTAAAGCCAGAGGGTATAAAAACTATTCGAGAGCAAGGTGTTGCTGTCAACGATTTTGAGGGTGAACTAACTACACCCTTAATTGAGGGGAAGGAGTGTGCTTTTTGTATTGAGGAGAAAGGAATTAGCCAATGCGGCATCGAACGTGCATTTGATCAAGGGAAAACCTTACTTCGAAAACCAGTATCGTGTCACCTCTATCCAATTCGAGTAAAGACCATTGGCGAGTATACTGCATTAAACTACGATCACTGGGATATATGCAATTTTGCCCGAGTGCTGGGCCGGAAGGAGGGAGTGCCTGTATACCAGTTTCTCAAGGAACCAATAATTCGACGTTTTGGCGAAGATTTTTATGTGCAACTCGAGGAGGCTGCACGTTTAATTAAGGCGGAGAATTAAAAACGGCAGAAGATTATTCACCATAATTAACTAATAACATGGACCAGATAAAAAAGTACATTGAGGCAAATAAGGATCGTTTTTTAGAGGAATTATTTGGCCTTCTTAGAATTCCATCGATAAGTTCACTCTCGGAGCATAAGCCTGATATGCAGAGGGCTGCCGAGTATTGGCGCAATGCCATCTTGACAGCTGGTGCCGATAAAGCCGAAGTTATGGCCTCCGATGGCAACCCTGTGGTTTATGGAGAAAAAATCATTGACCCTAGCCTTCCAACAGTATTGGTTTATGGACACTATGATGTAATGCCCGTTGATCCAATTGACAAGTGGCATACAAAACCCTTTGAGCCAGAAATACGCGATGGCAAGATATGGGCACGTGGTGCCGATGATGATAAGGGACAGGCGTTTATGCACGCAAAGGCGTTTGAATTGATGGTAAAAACCAACACCCTTCCTTGCAATGTAAAGTTTATGATAGAGGGAGAAGAGGAGATTGGCTCTCCCAGCTTGACTAACTGGTGCAAAACTCATAAACAGATGCTGGCGGCCGATGTTATTTTGGTCTCCGATACCGGAATGCTTTCTATAGATATACCGTCTATTACAACTGGATTGCGCGGCTTAGCTTATTGGGAAGTGGAAGTTACTGGCCCTAATCGTGATCTTCATTCTGGTATATTTGGTGGAGCCGTTGCCAATCCTATCAATGTTTTGGCAAAGATGATTGCTTCCATGACCGATGAAAACGGGAGGGTGATAATGCCTGGTTTCTATGATGATGTTATGGACGTTTCAGACAAAGAGCGTGAGATGCTTGCAAGGGCACCATTTGATGAAACAGCGTATAAAAAAACGATTGAGGTAGATGGACTTTTTGGGGAAGTTGGCTATACGACTCCTGAGCGTACAGGTATTAGACCTTCTTTCGATGTTTGTGGTATTTGGGGCGGTTATACTGGAGAAGGTGCAAAAACCGTATTGCCTTCTAAGGCGTTTGCAAAAATCTCTTCTCGTTTAGTGCCCAATCAAGACCATAAAAAAATTGCACTTCTTTTTAAGAATTACTTTGAGTCCATTGCCCCTGCCTCTGTAACAGTTAAAGTTACCTCATTACATGGAGGCCAAGGGTATGTTTGTCCGGTTGATTTTCCTGGATACATTGCTGCTGAAAATGCCTATTTTGAATCGTTTGGTAAAAAACCAGTTCCAGTCCGAAGTGGTGGTAGTATTCCTATCATTTCAACTTTTGAGGAAGTTCTTGGAATTAAGTCAATATTGATGGGTTTTGGTTTGGAAAGCGATGCCATTCATTCTCCTAACGAAAATTACCCACTTGCAAATTTTTATAAGGGAATCGAAACAATCCCGCTTTTTTATAAGCATTTTGCAAAGATTAAAAGATAATTTACACATCACTAGTGATTTAAAGGGCAGCCATTGGCTGCCTTTTTTTGCATAGAATTTTAATATGACGATAATGATTTGTTTAAAAAAAAATTACATATAGCGACTTGTGGTAAAAAATAAAGGGGGTGTATGGTAAAAAACATAAAAAAATACAACAATGGTTAAATATAGTGGGGGGGGTAATGAAAAAAAACATATATTTGCATGGTATAACCCAAAAACAGTATCATGGTTGCACTTAGAGAAAATGCATTGGCTGAATTGCTGAGTCGTTCCCCAGAATGGGCAAGTAAATCGGAAGTAAAAATTTCCGATATTTTTGGTATTAATGTTTTTGATCGAACAAAAATGAAGCAATACCTTTCTGCGGAGGCTTATGAAAGTGTTGCAGCTGCCATTGATGAGGGTCGAAGAATTGATCGTAAGGTGGCCGATCAAGTGGCAACTGGGATGAAAACATGGGCAATGGAGCGTGGTGCTACTCATTATACCCACTGGTTCCATCCGCTAAACGATTCAACTGCTGAAAAGCATGATGCATTTTTCGAACTTCAGAAGGGTGGCGGAGCTGTTGAACGGTTTAGAGGTGAATTACTCGTTCAGCAAGAGCCTGATGCCTCTTCTTTTCCAAGTGGTGGACTTCGGAATACCTTCGAAGCGAGGGGGTATTCAGCATGGGATCCTTCTTCTCCCGCTTTTGTTCTCGATGGAACTCTTTGTATTCCCACGATATTTATTTCATATACGGGAGAGGCGCTCGATTTAAAGATGCCGCATCTTCGTTCGTTGCAGGCACTCGACAGAGAAGCCACACAAGTTAGCCAGCTATTTGATAAGGATGTAAAAAAGGTATTTGTTACCTTAGGATGGGAGCAAGAGTATTTCTTGGTCGACGAGGCGCTTTTCACTGCTCGTCCCGACTTGGTACTTACAGGACGTACGTTGATGGGGCACGTTGCATCAAAGGATCAGCAATTGGAAGATCACTATTTTGGTGCCATCCCTGATAGAATTACAGCCTTTATGAAGGAGCTGGAATTTGAATCCTATAAACTTGCAATCCCAGTAAAGACAAGGCATAACGAAGTTGCACCTCACCAATTTGAGTGCGCTCCTATTTTTGAGGAGGCCAATCTTGCGGTAGATCACAATCTTCTGCTCATGTCTATAATGGATAAGGTGGCTCGTCGGCATAAGTTGCGTGTGCTTTTTCACGAAAAACCGTTCAAGGGAATTAATGGATCTGGTAAACATTGCAACTGGTCTATGCTCACTGATACGGGTGTAAACCTACTTTCTCCAGGTAAAAATCCACGGTCCAATATTCAGTTCTTGACCTTTTTGGTAAATACCATGAAGGCAGTTGATAAACATGGATTGCTTTTATTGGCAAGTGTTGCTAGCCAATCTAACTCACATCGTTTAGGCGCTAATGAAGCACCACCAGCAATCATGTCGGTTTTTATTGGTACAACATTGTCGGCATTGCTCGATTCACTGGAAGAGCGTGTTACGGATAAAAAGATGACTCCAGAGGAGAAAACGGAAATAAAATTAGATATTGGTAAAATTCCGGAGATTTTGTTGGATAATACCGATAGGAACAGAACATCTCCCTTTGCTTTTACCGGCAACAGGTTTGAGTTGCGAGCAATGGGTTCCTCCGGCAATGCTGCTTCTCCGTTAATCGTTTTAAACACCGCTTTGGCTGAGCAGCTTAGAAAATTTAGGAGCGAAGTGGAGGCGTTGATTGCCAAAGGAGTAAAGAAGGATGAAGCCATTTTGCAAGTTTTACGAAGTGTAATTACCGATTGTAAAAAAATTCGGTTTGAAGGGAATGGCTATAGTCAGGAGTGGAAGGAAGAGGCTGAAAAGCGTGGGTTACCAATTATGAATGATGTACCGGAGGCATTTGGAACATTTTTAGATCCGAAATCTCGCAAAATGTTTGAAGATTTCTCCGTGCTTTCACTTAGGGAGTTAGAATCTCGCCATGAAATTCGGGTTGAAACGTATATTAAAAAGTTACAAATTGAGGCTCGGGTGCTTGGTGATTTAGCCATCAACCATGTTGTTCCTACCGCGTTACTTTATCAAAACCTTTTAATCGATAATGTGAGAGGTTTGAAGGAACTCTTCCCGCCATCGGAATATGATATATTGGCAGAAACACAGTTGCAGAGTATTCGGAAAATTTCAGACCACATTCGAAATATTCGACAAATGACCAAGGCTTTAGTTGAGCGACGGAAAGAGGTGAATAAAATTGTTGATATAGTTGAGAGGGCTTCCATTTATTCGAAGGAAATTAATAATATGATGGAGGAGGTTAGATACCATATTGATAAATTGGAGCTAATTGTTGATGACAAGCAGTGGCCTTTACCAAAATATCGTGAGTTGCTCTTTTTACATTAGCCGCTTAAGTAATTAAATAGATGATGTTCTAATTTTCGATGAGGGTGAATGGGTCGGTTCCGACGTCCCTTTACCTTCATCGTTTTTTTTGTCTTTTACCTATTTTAAAGATGTTTCTCATTCATTGAAAAATTGTTTACTTTTATGCCTGATTGGCTGAAGTTGATTAGTTCCATTGGACAAACTGGTTGGCCATCAATTAAAACGTGTTTGCATCAACTGTAAGTAAACGAAAGACAATGGCAAAGAACTCCATTTCTAGGGCAATAACAGGTATTCTGATCTTTGTTATTGGCTTTACCATGATCCCAAACGGTAGCCATGCCCAAGGTAAGTTTGATAGGGCAAATAAAGTTTTTGAGGCGGGTGGTTACTATGAGTCAATCGATCTTTATCGAAATATTTATAATGACATTGCCGATAATAGCAAAAAACCATTTATTCTATTCAGAGTTGCTGAGGCATTTCGATATATAGGAAATGCTCGCCAGGCTGAATTGTGGTATGAAAAGGCTATTAAAAAAGAGTATGCAGATCCAATTATTTATTTGCATTACGGTGATGTTCTTATGATTCAAGAGTCTTACGACAAGGCTCTCACTGAGTATCAGGAATATAAAAAATTAGTTCCCAACGATCCAACTGCGGACGAAAGAATTAAAAGCTGTCAATTGGCTCAAGAGTGGAAACAGAGTCCTACTGGATATGTGGTGGAGCAAGTTGACTTTACAAATACTAAGTTTAACGATTTTTCACCGGCATACGGTTCTGATGACTTTGGCATTCTTTATTTTACCTCCTCCAGACCTGGAACCGTTGGTAATAAAATTCATGCAGCTACCGGTGAAAGTTTTACAGACATCTTTGTTACAGAACGAGATAGAAAAAATACTTGGAGTAATCCCAAACCAGTTGAGGGCGAAGTTAACACTGAGTTTGAGGAGGGATCTTGCTCCCTTTCTAGTGATTTTAAAACGATGTATTTTACCCGCTGTAGGGTAAATAAACGAGATAAACTTGGTTGTGAAATACTTAGTGCAACCGACCAAGAGGGTATTTGGGGAAAAGTTGAAAAAATTCCTATTGCTGGTGATAGCGTGGTGGTGGCTCATCCAAGTATTTCTAACGACGGCTTAACGCTTTATTTTGTTTCGGATATGCCAGGGGGCTTTGGACAAACCGATATTTGGAAGGTCACTCGAAATAGTCCAACAGATACATGGGGCGAGCCAATTAATTTAGGGGCATCCATCAATTCTACTGGAAGGGAGATGTTTCCGTTCGTTCATCCTGATGGCACTCTATACTTTTCTAGTGATGGCCGGCCAGGTATGGGTGGACTCGATATTTTTAAGGCTTCACAAACGAAGGATGGTGGCTGGGATGTGGTGAATATGCGCTATCCTATCAACTCTTCTGCCGATGACTTTGGAATCGTGGTTCAGAAGGAGAAGGAGATGGGTTACCTTACCTCACGCCGAAAAGGTGGGCGAGGCGGTGATGACATCTATCAATTCTACTTGCCCCCAATTATTTTCAACATTACAGGTATAGTAAAAGATGATAAATCGGACAAACCGATTGCTCAATCCACCGTTAAGTTAATAGGCTCAGATGGTACTAATCTTAGCGTTGAGACAGGTACCGATGGGGTGTTTAAATTTGTTCTTGCGGCAAACAATGATTATGTTTTAGTTTCGCAGCGCAATGGATTCTTAAATGGTAAGGGGAAGGAGACAACGCGTGGATTAACAGAGAGTAAGGAGTTTACTGCTACATTGTATATGGCATCAACAGCAAAGCCAATTGAGCTTCCCAATATTTTTTACGACTATGGACGTTGGGAGCTAAGACCGGAGTCGATGGTTTCATTGGATAAGCTCGTTGAAACGCTCAATGACAACCCAAATATTACTATTGAGCTGGGATCTCACACCGACAGTAGAGGTACAGATGCGTTCAATTACGAATTGTCACAAAAACGTGCGCAAAGTGTTGTTGACTACCTTATTGAGAAGGGCATTGCACCAGACAGACTTAAAGCTAAAGGTTATGCTGCATCTAGTCCAAAGGTTGTTGATGCTCGTATTGCAGAGTCTTATCCATTCTTGAAAGAGGGAGCAACTTTGACCGATGAATATATTAATGCTCTTCAAACAGATGAGCAAAAGGAGGTTTGCCATCAGCTTAATCGTCGAACGGAATTCAAGGTTTTGTCAACTGACTATAAGCCGGTTGTTAAGTAATAAAAACAGGAAAAAGCGCTCTGGAAACAGAGTCGCTTTTTTTATTTTGGAAAGAATTAATCAATCAATAGTTCCAGATGATGGAAGAGCAAAATAGATACGAACGGAGAGGGGTTTCCGCATCGAAAGAAGATGTTCACAACGCCATTAAAAATCTTGATAAAGGAATTTATCCAAAAGCTTTCTGCAAAGTTATTCCCGACCTTTTAGGCGCTGATCCTGCGTATTGTAATATTATGCATGCTGATGGGGCTGGGACAAAATCATCCCTTGCATATGCCTATTGGCGTGAGACTGGCGATATGGGTGTATGGAAAGGTATTGCTCAGGATGCCATAGTAATGAATACGGATGACCTCCTTTGCGTTGGTGTTGCTGATAACATATTAGTTTCCTCCACAATTGGTCGAAATAAGCGCCTAATTCCAGGAGAGGTCGTAAAGTCAATTATTCAAGGAACAGAGGAGTTTATTCAGGAGATGCGCGATTTGGGCATAAATATATTGCTCACCGGTGGTGAAACTGCAGACGTAGGGGATTTGGTTCGAACGGTAATCGTAGATTCAACGGTTACCGCAAGGATGCAGCGCTCCAGGGTGATAAGTAATGCTAGCATCCAAGATGGAGATGTCATTATTGGGTTGTGCAGCTTTGGACAAGCCAAATACGAAAAGAAATACAATGGAGGAATGGGCTCTAATGGGCTTACTTCTGCTCGACACGATATTTTTGAGAAGTCAATTGGCAAAAAATATCCAGAAACATACGATTTGGATATGCCACATGATATTGCCTATACCGGTCCATTTCAGCTAATAGATTGGGTAGAAAGTGTTGGTATGACGATGGGGGAACTAGTTCTTTCTCCTACGAGAACATATATGCCCATTGTGCGAGAAATACTTACCAATTATAGTCCTGTTATTCATGGGCTTATTCATTGTTCTGGTGGTGGACAAACAAAAATTCTAAACTTTGTGGAAAGTTTGCACATCATTAAAGACAATATGTTTGCAGTACCTCCTCTGTTTAGTCTAATTCAGCAGCATTCCAATACTGACTGGCATGAGATGTATAAGGTGTTTAATATGGGACATCGTTTCGAAATATATGTCTTTCCAGAATTTGCCGACGATATTGTTGCAATTTCAAAAGAGTATGGGGTAGATGCTCAAATTGTTGGTCGGGTTGAGTCTTCAAAAGCGAAAAAATTGACAATTAATAGTGAACATGGTACATTCCTCTATTAGTGAGATTAGGCTTCAAAATTATTGCTAAATTTGCAGCCAATCTTATGGAGGTCATTTAATGAGCGATTTTCTAGATAAGCTTCATAGTTTGAAGCTTAAGTTTGAGGAGGTAGGCCAGCAGCTCACTGATCCTGAAATAATTCTTGATCAGAAGAGGTATGTTGCGTTAAACAAGGAATACCGAGAACTTGAGCCTTTGGTGGAGGCTTATGAAAAATATAAAAATATAGTAAGCAATATTGACTTTTCGAAGCAAGTTCTTGTATCCGAAAAGGATGAAGAGATGCGCGAAATGGCCAAGGGTGAGTATGAGTCACTTACCGCGGAGAAGGAACAAATTGAGGAGGAGATTAAGGTTTTGTTGATCCCATCCGATCCGGAAGATTCAAAAAATGCAATACTAGAGATTAGAGGTGGCACTGGTGGTGACGAAGCAGCTATTTTTGCAGGAGATCTTTTTAGAATGTACTCTAAGTATATTGAAAGTAGAGGCTGGAAGTATGAGATTAATGATTATTCCGAGGGTTCAGCTGGGGGTTATAAGGAAATTGTTTTAAAGGTAACCGGTAATGGCGTATATGGCGTATTGAAGTATGAGTCAGGAGTACACCGCGTTCAGCGCGTGCCACAAACCGAAACACAGGGACGCATTCATACTTCTGCCGCGACTGTAGCCGTATTGCCTGAGGCTGAGGAGTTTGATGTTGATATTAAGATGGAGGATATTAGAAAGGATACCTTTTGCTCCTCTGGCCCTGGTGGTCAGTCTGTTAATACTACCTACTCCGCAATTCGTCTTACTCACGCACCAACAGGTATCGTGGTTCAATGTCAGGATCAGAAGTCGCAGATAAAGAACTTTGACAAAGCAATGGCTGAACTTCGTACTCGAATATACAATCTTGAGTATCAGAAATACATCGATGCAATTGCTAGTAAACGGAAAACTATGGTGTCGACCGGTGATCGTTCTGCAAAAATTAGAACCTATAACTATCCACAAGGTCGCGTAACCGATCATCGAATAAATCTAACGCTCTATAACCTTTCCTCTATCATTGATGGGGATATTCAGGAGTTGATTGATAAGTTGCAAATGGCTGAAAATGCAGAAAGGTTAAAGGAGAGCGAAATTTAGTATTAATCTAAAAGCTTATGAATTCGCTAGACCTCTTTAGTAATATTCAGAAAAAACAGAGTTTTCTCTGTGTTGGGTTAGATACTGATTTAAATAAGATTCCAGAATATTTACTATCCAAGGAAGATCCCATTTTTGAGTTTAATAAGCGGATTGTTGAGGCAACAGCACCATATGCCATTGCATACAAGCCCAACCTAGCGTTTTATGAATACCAAGGATCTCAAGGTTGGATTAGCTTGCAGAGAACGGTTAAATACATACGTCAGAATTTCCCCGATATTTTCTTAATTGCTGATGCAAAACGTGGCGATATTGGAAATACCTCTAAAATGTATGCCAAGGCATTTTTTCAACACCTAGGATTTGATGCCATTACGCTCTCCCCTTACATGGGACAGGATACGGTTATGCCGTTTCTTGCCTACGAAGGGAAGTGGGTTGTAATGCTTGGATTAACCTCCAATGAATCGGCGGCAGAGTTACAAATGCTGATGCTTGCAGATGGGCATAGAATGTTTGAACGTGTGATAGAAACATCAATGCACTGGGGACATGAGAATAATATGATGTATGTAGTAGGTGCTACAAAGGCGCAAATGCTTGCCGATGTGAGGAAGATAGTACCACATCATTTTCTGTTGATTCCTGGAGTTGGTGAGCAGGGAGGCAGCCTTGAGGAGGTTGTTGAATATGGGATGAATTCAAATTGTGGATTAATAGTAAACTCTTCGCGAGGTATAATATATGCAGACCATACGCAGCGTTTTGCCGAGGCTGCTGCTAATAAAGCGAAGGAATTGCAGGTTGAGATGGCTGAGCATTTGAAATCAAGAGGCTGTTTATAGTTCTTGCATTTAATATCAATAAAAAAGGGTGGTTAACGAACCACCCTTTTTTATTGATTGATTAGTCTCTATTTACTTATCGTTTTTATTGTAGGTTGAATATGGTTCTAGCTCCCAAATATCATCGAGATACGTACTGCCAGTTTTTCCAGTTACAACAAATCCCCTATTACTTACAGTAAAACCAACTGCATTTAATCTCGCGGCACCTTCAAAGTCTGTTTTCCTTTTCCACAGGTCGGTGGTTGGATCATATTCCCATACAGTTGCATTAACGCTGGAATTATCACCAGTTGCAACATAGCCTAATCCATTAATTACAAACGCAACTGCATTTTCTCTTACAATGCTTGTGTAATCGTCATCGTAAGAATCATCAGAATTGTTGGCTATGTCTCTTTTCTTTGTCCATGTATCAGTAGATGCATCATATGCCCAAAAATCTTCAGGATAGGTTGCATTTTCAACGCCGGTGCAAACATATGCTATGTTATCAATAACGAAGGCAACTGCGTTCATTCTCTTGCTTCCAGGAAGACTCGATTTTTGAGCCCAAGAGTTTGCAATTGGATCATATTCCCATACGTCTTTCAGGTAATTTCCATCGTAGCCACCTAATACATAGCCTTTTCCATTAACAGAGAATGCAACGGAACCATATCTGGCCGATTCAGGAAAATCGGTCATTTGAGACCAAGAGTCTGCAATTGGATCATACTCCCATAAGTCGTTTAACTTATTAGTGCCATCGTAGCCTAAGCCCACGTAACCCTTACCGTTCGCTTCAAAAGCTATGGCATTTGTTCTTCCTATACCAGGAAAAGTAGCAATACTTGTCCATTGGTTTTTGGATGGATCGTATTGCCATGCGTCATTAAGTCGAACTCGGTTATCGCCATCATAGCCACCGACTAAGTATGATTTTTCTCCAATGGTGAAACCAACAGCATGGCTTCTTGCTATGCCGTCAAAGTCATACCTATCTACCCAGTTACCAACTAAATCTGTGCTACTGCTTTTGTTGCAGGAAGAAAATAATGTTGGTAGTATGAAAATCAGCCCAATTAAAAACGATTGTCTCATCGGTAAGATCCTTTATTAAAGTGTTTTATTTAAATTCAAGCGTTGAAAGTATGAAAATGAATTTTCTTCGACTAAGAATATCGACCAAATGTATAAAAAAGTATACAAACACATTTGGTTTCTACATATTATTTGGCCTTTAAAATACGGCTGTGCTAAAATGGTGATGTCTATGTTTCTATTGCTTTCGACCTAATAATGTGTCAATATGTATATTATTTTTTCAGCCGTTACTATAAGGAGGCATCTTTGGTTAACTATTTCTGCAGTTTTGAGTCGACCACAAAATGTAAAACCATGTTGATTAAAAGATTAGACTTTGTTTCTATCATTCTTCTTCTTTTGGTAGGAATGAGTTCCTGTATTAATGGAGATCGAACCATAGGTTCTCAGTTGATTGATGATGATGTTTCAGTTAATACTGTTGATTCTTTTACCGTAACGTTATCATCGTATTTGCTGGATTCGGTCGTTACAAACAATAAGAGTGTTGCTCTTGTGGGGGAATACATTAATCCACTTTTTGGAAAAACCATTGCGAGTAGCTATATCCAATTTGGTAGACCTTATATAACACAACTGGCTGAAAATGCTGTTTTTGATTCGTTGAAAATGACCATGTATTATTCTGGTTACTACTACGGCGATACATTAACCCCAATTTCGTTTAGTCTGCATCAAGTTAATCAGTCAATTACCTATCCCGAAAATACTATTTCCTATTTGTATAATACTACTTCTTTTAGCTATAATACAGAAAGCATAGGCGATACCACGATGCTTATTAAACCAAAAACTAAGGATAAGGTTGTGATCAAGATGAGCAACGTTCTAGGAAATGAGTTTTTTAACAAGTTCCTAAATTACTCAGCGGAGTTTACTTCTCAGAGTGACTTTGTGGATTACTTTAAAGGAATTGCCATTGTTCCAGAGACCGGGAATGCAATTGTTGGTTTTGTTGTAAGTGATACCTCTATGCATATGGATATGTATTATCATATTGGTGGAGATGTTGTAAACATAGCACAGCATGTAACCTTTTACCCATACGATACACAGAAGCAGTTCAATAGTATCCATAGCGACAGAACCTCTACCCTGATTGAAAACATTAGTGAGAGTCCAACGTTGTCGTCTGCAACTGGGAATTACGCGTATTTGCAGGGTGGTACGGGGATTGTTACTCGTGTTGATTTTCCAACACTGACGAATATCCTTGCGACCTATAAACATATGCAGGTTTTAAGAGCGGTATTGATCGTTCAGCCGGTAGGCGAAGGGGGAAGTACGCAATTTTTCCCACAGCATTTGAATTTGTACTACTCTAACAAGCACAATGATTTTTTAACTATTGTTAAAGATTCTCAAGGGAATACCGAAACGGGTGATCTTTATACTGATCAAATAATCCCCGATAATTCATATTATGCGTGGGATATCACTACTTTGTAAATACGCTTCTTGGTACCAATACCAGTCAGTTGAATGGACTAATTATTGTGCCTGAAAATGTTACATCCACATTTGACCATGTAACCTTTGCCGACCAATTTAGATCCCGTTATAAAACTCAGTTAAAACTTTACATTGCCTCCTATGAATAAGCAAATTATAGTTTTATTTTTGCTATCTCTATTATTTACAACGGCCTATTCACAGTCGTTTACCAACTCACCATACTCTTATTATGGGCTAGGTGAGTTAGAACCTTCCGATTATGGCCGCACATCAGGTATGGGGGGTGTTGGAATTGGCATTGCTTCAAATCAGTTTTTAAACAGAGCAAATCCTGCGTCGTTGAGCCAAATTGATACACTATCTTTTATGTTTGAGGTGGCTTTATCTGGTAAATTTGCAACCTACAAAACAAATAGCGATAAGGTCAGTGTGTTTAATAGTGGATTAAAGAAATTGGCCATCGGATTTAGAATTAACAAGTTCGTTGCAACCAGTATCGGTATTGGACCTTACAGTAATGTGGGCTATAAAATAACGACTACTAAATTAATAGGTGGTACTTCATCACAGTATTATACAACTGATTTAACTGGTGACGGTGGGTTAAGTCAATTTTATTGGGCAAATTCATTGCGCATTAATGATAAATATCTTTAGGGGTCGATGCTTCCTATATTTTTGGCTCAATCACTAAAGATGAAAAGGTGACCTCTCCTGTTTTTGTGAGCTACTACTCCTTGAATAAGAAGTACACTCCTAATCGTATATATTTTGATTTTGGTGCTCAGTATCAGAATAATTTCAATGATATATACTATGTAGTGGGCTTAACAGGAGGATTTAAACGGTCACTTCTTACCCAAGAGTATATTTCTGAGGAGTCGATTACATTGTCTACTACATCCGATGTACCAACGTCTGTCTTTGATCAATCAATTCCTGCCTTTTGGGGTTTAGGATCTTCAGTAAGATATAAAAACTGGTTGTTTGCTGCTGATTATAAGGTTCAATATTGGGGTAACCTAGTTAGCCATGATGGCCAGCATATTTTCTCCAATAGTAAAAAATTAGCATTTGGAACCGAGTATATTCCAGCTGTTTCTGTCCCAAAGTATTTCTACCAGCGCATGGTATATCAGGCTGGATTTCACTACGATGAGTCTTATATCAAAATCGATGGTGTTAATTTAAATGGCTATGGCTTTACTATCGGTGCCGGTATTCCAGGAAGGCGAGAACGAAGTTTGATGGGATTTTCCTTTGAAGTTGGAAAGAGAGGATCGCTCAACAATGGCTTAATCAGGGAAACATACTACCAGATGAACGTTAATTTGAGTTTAAATGACATTTGGTTTGTTCGACCTAAATACCAATAGTCCAAATCTTCCTAGTGAGTATTGAGTTAACTACCGGAATTAAATTTTTGAAAAAAGAGTTCCTTATAATTGTCTCCAATGGGTATCCATTTTTCACCCATGACAATCCTGTTTTTGGTGATGGAGTTAATTTTAGACATGGAAACGATATAGGACTTGTGCACTCTCGTAAATCCATTTGGCGGAAGTTTCTCGTTGATTGATTTGATGTTGAGGTGGGTAATGATGGGCTTTATGTCTTTTGTGGTGAATATTTTTACGTAGTCCTTTAATCCTTCAATGTATAAGATTGTATCAAAATGAATGCGTAAGGTTTGGTAGTCGGCTTTAACCAGTAAAAACTGGCTCGCGGATGTCTCTAATGCTGGTGTTTGTATGGGTGTTGAAAGGTTGGGCTGAGCAGCATGTTGTAAGCTATGCTGAATGAGTAGATGCAGGTCGTAAGCTTTGTTTACTGCTTTTAAAAAACGATCGAACGGTATTGGTTTTAATAGGTAATCAACAGCATTTAGATTAAACCCTTCAATGGCATACTCCATAAATGCGGTAGTAATAATAAAGAGAGGTTTTGTTCCAAGACTGTTAATAAAATCTATGCCAGAGATATTTGGCATTTGGATATCCAGAAATAGTAGGTCTATCTTTTTATTGCGTAATATCTCATAGGCTTCCGATGCACCATAACATTTCCCTTGCAATTCAAGAAATGGGATATGCTTTATGTAGTCTTCTAATATCTTAAGCGCTAGAGGCTCATCGTCAAGTATAAGGCAGTTCATCAGATGCTAGATTTAAATACAAATCTACCGTAAAAAGTTGATCCTCCTGTATCGAAAGTCGAAAATTGCTTGGATAAAGCAATTCGAGCCGTTTCTTAACATTTTGTAGACCAACTCCTGATGAAACGAGGTTAACTCTGTTTTGTTGTATATTTGGATTTTTCACGCAAAAATGGAGCGTGTTTTCTTCCTCCATTATGGCCGATATGGAAACAATTGTATGTTGAGTGTAATCAATCCCATGCTTAAAGGCATTCTCAACGAAAGGTATGAGTAGCATGGGACCAATTTGGTTCTGATTACTTCCTAGGTGGGCAACAAATTCAATTGCTACATTATCGTTTAAGCGTAATCGTTGAAGATCGATATAATTCTGGATGTAGTCAATCTCTTTTGATAGTGGAACTTTATCTTTAACGGCCTCATAAATAATGTAGCGCATTATTTCCGATAGTTTTAAAATGGCTATTGGAGATTGATCCGATTTGATGTGCGCTAGGTAGTAGATGCTATTTAGCGTATTAAAAAAAAAGTGGGGATTTATTTGTGACTTAAGGAAGAGCAATTCAGCCGAAAGTTTCTCGTTTTGAATCTCTTTACGTTTTTCTTCATTTAGGTAAAGACTCTGTGTAACCCTAATAGTTGTTCCAATAGACAGTATCAATAATATCACTATTGCTCCTATACCACCTGCAAGAGAAGGTATTGCATTTTTTGTCCTTAGATTGGTAATCCCTGCAGTGTTTTTTAAATCTACCAGACTGCTGCTATTGATGCCGTAATGAGGGTGGCTGAACAGTAGTCTTATGCTTAAAAATGTTAAAATTAAAATTAAGGTTACAACCAGGAGATAGGGAAATAAATGCTTGGAGAGGTATAATTGCGGGACTAATATTAGATAGTTAAGGTAGAAAACGCCAATAATAAGTATCCATCCGGAAAATCTAATTAGAGGGTTGGAAATGGCAGACTGAGGGAAATTGAGAAACTGCAGTAGTATAAATATTACTATCCAGCCAAACACGTGTAGCGTGTAATTCACTATTTTCCTACGATTAAGCACCATTTCAAGCAAACAAGGGTAAAGTTAATTGTATACTTGTCTTGGTTGTTAAAAAATAGATTAACCTCTTAATATGGTGGATAAAAGCATTTAAATAGAATATATCTATTTTGCTTTATGGCTTAAGCGTGGATGTATACATTTTTAGACTATTTGTCCGATTTTGTCGATCAAAAATATTTATTTGTAATTGAGTTTAGCTGTTTCAGCGATAAATGGTGATTCGTTTATTCCGTTGAATTATTTCTTGATCTATATTTCTCCAATTTTTATAGTGAACCGCTAAGCTATTTATCTGGATCAATATTCATTAAGTATTCCGTCAGGTTCTCGTTATGGTAAAGTCCCAACTTACGCCGTAGCCTGTATCGACCAATTTCAACTCCTCTATCGGAAATGTTTAGTAATCTTGCTATTTCTTTGGTGGTGAAGTTCATTCTAAGATAGGAGCAAAGGCGGAGATCGTGAGGTGTGAGGTTTGGGTTATTCTCCTTTAGCTGTTTAAAAAAGCCTTGCTCGGAAAGCTGCAGGTTATTGATGGCACCTTTCCATTCTTCTGTTTGCATCTCTAGACCTTCGGTAATAACCTTTTCGATGTCGCGGATGTGTTTTATGGGATATTTTGAAGAGTCAATTTTTAGCTGAAAAACCTTATTCTGAAGTTGTGTAAGAATCTCATTCTTTTGCATTAGATAACGCATGGTTAGCATTAGTTCGTTGGTCTTTAGGCTAAGTTCGCTTTCAAGCCTATTTTGGTTAATCGCATAGGCTTTAAGCTGTTTTTTCTTTCGCACTTCTACTGAAAAAATCCTCTTAAACAATGCAACAAGGCCACCTGTAACTATAAAGTAGAAAATATATGCATACCAAGTTAAGTAAAATGGCTTGTTGATAGTGAAAACAACTTCTGTTGATGCATTACTTGCTTCAGTTCTTATTTTTAGGTGGTAGGTACCCTCTTTAAGGTTTAGGTAGGAGATGTTATCGAGAGTTGATTTGTGCCATTGACCATCAACCTCTTCTAGCATGTAAAAGAAATTCTTCTCAGTTTGCTCAATATTATAGGGGAATGCAAACCATACGGTAACATTATTGAAGGCAAAAGAAACGGAAATATTCGAGTTGCTTTGGAGATTATAGGTTTGGGTTTTTCTCTTGGAGTTAAATTCAATTCTGGTAATAATTGGTGTTTGGAGACGGGTGGTTCTTTTTGCTAAGTCTAAATTACAGATGGTGAATAGATTATTGTCGGGTAGTAAAATTGTCTGCGATGAAAGTGTTAGGATGTTTATATCGCGTGAGGTAATTTCTGCATTGCTATGGAGCAATTCAATTCTCTTTGTTGCCACAAAATCTTTTGAAATTTCAAAAAGGGCTAGCTTGTCAGGGAGGATAAACCAATACTGGTTTTTTTCGTAAGGAATAATTTGCTTTGCTTGAGCATATTCCTTCAACGATGTGTTGAGTGACATAAAGGGAATGACCTTTTTTTGATCATAGTCATACTTGTAGATTTGTTCAGAAGAGGTGAATACGATTCTATTATTGATGGTAAAAACATCAAAAATTGAACCCTTTGAGTTGGGATTCTGGTAGAATTCTGATTTGGTAATTGAATCGGCTTGTTCGTTAACTTCTAGTTTGTAAACGCCTCGTTGTGGGTGAGCGGCCCAAATGTATCCCAGGTAGTCAACTTCAATATGCCTAGTTGGTTCAAAATATCCTTGAATTCTATGTTGCAATTGCCATTGGCGTCCTTTCTTTTGAAGCATTATTAAACCGGTATAGGTTCCTTCCACCAATCTTTCACCGTAAGGCTTTATGGTCCAGCATCCTGTTACATCGGAAATTTTCTCTAATCCACTTTCTTTAACAAGGTATGTTCCGTTATTGTGCCCACAAAAAATTTGGTTATCAAACTTTGTTAATGTCCAAACTTGTTCTTGGCTGCCTGGAATCATTTTGATATTTGAGAAGTTGTAACTACTATTTATCTCTATAATATCGGCCACAAATAGCCCATGGTTAGTTCCGATATAGAGTTTATTCCGATCGTGAAGAACTGCATAAACTGTTCCTAACGTACCACTTGGGTTGAAGTAAGGGGTAAATGGATTTTCTAGACCAAAGTATCCAGCACCCTCGTCAAGGCCAACCCACAGTCCATTATAGCTATCGCGGTAAATTGAAAGTACCGTATTGTTTTTAGACCGTTAGAATAGTTGTATTGGCGAGTTATTTGTCCCTTGTTGTTACAAAATGCCACACCATTGAGTATGGTTCCAAAGGCAAAAAGCGTATCGTTAACCTGTATGCCTCCATTGCAGGTATAATCACTTAAGAAGGAGGATATTTCAGCGTTAAAGTGGCTAAAACGGCCATTAGAATAGGTGAAAAGTCCCTTTCTATCAGTGCATATGAATAAACTGTTTTTCGATTGAGGTATAATAGCATGGACTTTGGCTTGGTTAAATATTTCGCTACCGGGGATAAGTGAAAAGGTTTCTCCGTTGAACCAGTACAACCCTGCACTTAACCCCTGAACAATAAATTGGCCATTAACTGGAAACATAAAGAGGATAATGGTGGGGGCGGAAATACGCTTTACTGTTTTGTAGTCGTATACATAAATTGAGGTGAAGGACTGGAAATACACTTTTCCTTTTTGAATATATATCTTCCAGATTTCGTCGTTTTGTGGGATAGAGATATTGGCTGCAAGAGAGTAATAGTGGAGATTACAGTCTTTTTCTTCGATCCAGTATCCAAAATCCTCAAAAGCTCCTGTGAAAATCAACCCTTTTTGATCTATTTGTACAGAGCGGATGATCTTGTGTTCTGGATGTTTCCATATCTTGGCTGAAACGCCATCATATTCTATTAGCCCTTGGGTATTGGCAAAATATATTAAATGATTTACTGGGCTTTGACATATTCCCCAGTTTTGGCTAGAAACACTAATGTTACCTGATAGATGGGGTTTTATTCATGACTTGGGACAATGCCAAAAAGAGGGTTGGATGTCATTGGACTACACCCAATTAAAACAAGCGTAACAGCTATTTGTAAAAGGAAGTGCTTGTTCATGCGATTGGAATGAATACATCGCTAATATACACTATTTGCTGAAAGAATCAATGCTGTCGATTTTGACTCGCTGTGATCTTTGTAGTTGAATATGTATAGGCTAAATATAAAACAATAACTCCATGAGATGCCCGTTGGCATTCATGGAGTTATCCGCCGCAATAAACTCTAGCGCTAAATCATGGTAATTAATTCGTCCTCTTCTCCTCAATTACCCGATGATCAGTTTTAGAGTATACTATTTATTGATGGAGAAAGAGCAACGTCCTTCAACATCTCCAATTATCTGATTATTTGAGATTGCAATGCCCCGCCACACCTCATTCTCCTCGGCATCGGAACTAATTAGTATAATTTCGTTGGTGGTTATTGCTCCGAAAAAGGTGGTCTTCTTTGCTTCGTTATAGCGATCGATGGTGACAAAGGAACGATTTGTGTTTACCTTGGTAACAACCATTCTTCCTTCAGATAGTGCTTTCCACCTCAACTCGCTACCTTCGAAAATTAGATTTGCAACATTTGCCATGGTCGTATTCTTTAGGTTACTATGTCGCAATCAAGATGACTTGTGCTGTTATAAATCATTAAAATGATTGCGGCGGTAATTCTTTATTTATGGCTGCAAGTTAGCTTGAGATCACTGCTCTGTCAATACGTATTTTTACGTATTTTGAGGATGGGGCAACTGTTTCTAATGTTGCAATAATTGGCAGCTTGGTGGTTTAAAATCTTTGCTGTATAACGAATTTTACTACTTGATAACAAAGATGTTACTGCTGGTGTCGACAGAACTCAATGCGAGTTAATTTTGGTTTGTTTCTATGTTGGCTATACCTATCCTAATGCCGTAGAGAACCATCTCAACTGTGTTGCGGCTACCCGTTTTTTCCATGATGTTGCGCTTGTGTACCTCAACAGTTCTAACGCTTATGAATAGCTCATCGGCAATTTCGGTGGGAGATAGCGCCTGACATAGTAGCCTCAAAATATCCTCTTCACGCTTGGAGAGGCTTTTTTGGGTTCCCGAATACCATCATTGCTTTGGGAACTTCTTTGCATGAGCACTACCTGCTCGCGGGTATAGTAGTAGTTGTATTCCATAACTGTTTGGATTGCTCTAATTAATTCATCCTCCGAGCAATCTTTAAGTAGATAGCCATTCACGTCCTGTTCAAGCATCTGCTTAATGCTATCCTGCTGTTGAATCATGGATAGGATTATGATTTTCACCTCTGGGAAATCTTTTTTTATGTGCTTGGTGGCCTCCATTCCATCCATTTCGGGCATCATTAGGTCGAGGAGCACCAGCGATGGCAATGGGGTTCTAGTTTTTAGTATATCCAAAACCTCTCGTCCGTTGGAGGCTGGGTAGACCTTTCGAATGAAGGGAAACTCCTCAACAATTCGCATAACCCCCTTGCGGAAGAGGTTATGATCGTCGGCAACAATAATGTCGAATGGTTCAATGGATGAGGAGTTCATGGTTATTGGGTTTATGTACCTACATTCTTTACACCAGATATTGCATCAATCGACAAAGTCGTGGTTATGATATGGTAGTAGATGACCTTGCTAGGTGTTGCGATTGGGTAGCCAAATATGGTAGGCGGTTACTTTTCCTGCTTGCACCTCCATACTGTAAGTAGCGCCAATAAAGTTAATCCTATTTTCAATGGTTTTGAGACCTTGGCTACTTTTGGCCATCCCTTTCTCGTAGTCGAACCCCTGTCCATTATCGGCATAGGTAATGTTTAGCTGCGTTGCCGTCTCTTCCAAGGTGATGTTTATGCTATTTCCGCCCGAATGCTTTACGCTGTTGTTTATCAGCTCTTTTAGCACACGATAGAGGTTAATAGCCACCGTGGGATTTAGCTGTTTTAGTTCGCTAGTAGAGGTGAGGTTGAACTCAAATGTACTTTGATTAATGATACTCCCTAAATCCCGAAGTGCTGCTACCAACCCCTGTTTTTCAATGAGCGGTGGAACAAGATCGTGCGAAATTTCCCTTACCCGGCTAACCGTTTGCTTGAGCTCGTGGAGTAATTCTTCAAAGGATGCTTTGGCCTCGGCACATTCAACTTTTTTGAGCTGCGACGAAAGGCTCATGGCAATAAACGACAGGTTGGCACCCACCTCATCGTGCAGGTCCTTGGCTAGCCGCTCACGCTCCTTTTCTAGGCCCACAATCTCACTCTTTACCAGTGCATCCTTGTGTGCTAACTTCTCCGTAACCAACTTCTTGTTGTACATGCTGATTACCGCTATAATTATGGCCGTTAACGCAAAGAACATTAACGTGCCAACAATAATCACCTGAAAGAGGGTTAGGTTTTCGAACATCGCAGAAAGGCTATGGAGATAAAGAGGATCAGGATACCGTAGAAGATTGAATTCAGTGCCCAAATTATCATTGCTTGCTCTTCTGGTAAAAGCACTATTTGGTTGCTTGCTGCAGCAATAAGAAAGGCGGGGGCGCTGTAAAACATCAGCCCGGCGCTAATCCAAAAGCGGGGGCTATGCGAGAACTTATCTGTTTTGCTGTTTTCCTGAATGGTGAGCGCTAATCCCAAGAGAAAAAACGGCAATAGTTTCTACCATTTTTAGCAGGTTCAGGTAACCTTGTTTGGAGTTGAGGGAAATGAGTAGGACTCCTGTAAAAATAAGGGTTGAAGCAATTATTCCCCTTTTAAACCAATTACTTTGTGTGCTGAACCAAAAAAAAGAGCTAAGCATTAGAAATTCAACTACCACATAGGAATTGTAAAAGAACAAATTATTCCGTCCCAATTGACTGTAGATAAACATAACTACCCCGTTTACAAAGCTGTAAACGAGGTAGTAGAAAATAATTAAACATAAATAATCCAATTTTCTATACCTAATGAGGCCAATGATTATGGGAACAATGGTGAAAAAAAGATTCCAATCATTAGGTAGTAGAGAAACTGCGTCATACTATATCGTATTATTAGGGTTCATTTCCAGAGGCACAAATGGGAGGGCATGGCAGGGTAGCATCAAGGTAATCCGAACCACCAGTAAGGGTGGAATCCTGAGCAGCTGTAACAAGATTGAGCATCATTTTAACACATCGGCATCAGTGCAGCCAAGCTCAACGTAAACATTTTTCTTTTTGCTAGATATGGTTATAAGGTCGGCTTTTGGAACAAGGAAAGAGTTAACCTTAAAGTCGAACGTTTTGGGCAGCGCTGCCCATGCTGAGGCATACTCTTTTAGCAGCATAAAGGAGCAGGGCTCCCAATCCTTGCCGTTGAAGTGAAATACAACGTTGGTATCGATGGTATACTTACCGGCTTCCTCAACTCCTTTAGCAAAGAGCGAGAATAGGCTACTTTGCTTATCCACGCTGGAGTAGCCGAAGTAAAATTTTACACGCAGAGCGGTATCAGCAGCAAGAGGTTTGAGAATGGCCTCTCCAATGGGAGTGTGCTTCACAAATTCATAGTCGGGGTAGTGGCCGTTGTTCAGGCGCTTAATCCATTTTTGGGCATCGGATGGTGGAACACTGTTGGCCAGCTGCGGAGTTGTTGTGGAGGTGCAGGCGCTACCCATAATGAGCATGGCCGATGCAGCAATAACACCGAGGTAGCGGAAGGCTGATTTAAATTTTTTGGAATTTTTCTTCATAGTTAATTTGTTTTAGATTAGTAGTATTGGGCTTGTCCAAGGGTGAATTTATGCATAGATATTTCCTTTTTTTCTGTTTTCTATTTTGTCCTGAATATTTACCCTTTAAAGTTATACATTAATGTGTTTTATGTGTAACTAAAAATGTTTTTTGCCCGTGATTGTTGACTTTTTTTATTAGCACCAACAAATCTTATGTCAACGGATTAATAATAGTATTCTCAAAAATGCTCCAATGTGTAAAAAAACAGATGCTAAATATTTGCTTTTCCGTTTTTTACACCTTTCTTTGCGTAAAACAGACGCAAAGATATGGAGCCAATAAAAGGGCAATACTGCTACGATTATCCCAGACCCGCAGTAACCACAGATTGTGCAATCTTTGGTTTGATGCAGGGGAGTTGAAAGTTTTGCTCATTGAGCGTAGCATTGAGCCTTTCAAGGGGCGCTGGGCTCTGCCCGGTGGTTTCCTCAATATGGATGAAAATACCGACGATTGTGCTCGTCGCGAGTTAATGGAGGAAACAGGCGTGGAGAACCTGTTTATTGAGCAGCTCTACACCTTTAGCGATGTAAACCGCGACCCTCGAGGACGGGTAATTACCGTTGCCTACTATGCTTAATAAAGCTTTCGGACTATAGGATTGAGGCTGGGGACGATGCCGGTAAAGCGCAGTGGTTTCCCATCTCCAAGGTTCCTTTGCTAGCCTTCGACCACGATCATATTTTCCGCGTTTGCCCTTAATCGGCTGAAGGGAAAAATTCGTTACCAGCCCATTGCTTCGAGCTGCTGCCCGAAAAGTTCACCATACCCGAGCTGCAGAACCTCTACGAGTCTAATTCTGGGAATAACGCTCGATAGGCGAAATTTCGAAAGAAAATAATGGGAACAGGTGTTATTGTTGAACACGAGGAGTGCGTAACGGGGGTTCCGCATAAGGGTGCACGCTACTTCAGCTTCGATAAGGTAAAGTATCAGGAACTCACCGAGCGAGGGTTTAACTTTGAAATATAAGGGATTTTAAAAATGATGAAGACCGCCCTTTTTATAATTGATATGCAGAATGACTTTTGCCTACCTCCCGGAGCTCTCTACGTTCCCGGGGCGGAACAGGACACCGAGAGGCTAAGTCGTTTTATCAAGCACAATGCTTCGAAACTTGACAGTATAATACTAACGCAGGACAACCATCAGGTGATGGACATTGCGCATCCTGGATTCTGGCGGGACTCAGTCCGGGAAGAGGCCTCAACCGTTTACTGGAATTTCGCTGGAAGAGGTTGAGCAAGGTGTTTGGAATCCTCGGTTTGAGCGGGAACAGGTGCTGGAGTATTTGAAAGCGTTGGACAGTCAAGGTGAGTATCCGCATACCATTTGGCCGGAACATTGCCTTATGGGAAGTGAGGGGGCGGCAATTACGCCCAGCATTATGCAAGCCGTAAGGGAGTGGGCAATCGATGGGCGATTTTACAGGTTGGTAGTAAAGGGAACTAACCCGTTTACGGAGCATTTTGGCGCCTTTAGGGCTAACGTTCCAATTGCATTTGCTCCCGAAACGCAGATGAATATGGCATTGCTTGATGAGCTGACTCATTATCAAAGGATAGTGGGTGGCAGGAGAGGCGCGCAGCCATTGCGTAGCCAACACCATACGTCAGCTGTTCGACTATCCTGAGCTGGTTGCTAAGCTCTACATTTTGAACGATTGCATGAGTAACGTTCCGGGATTTGAGCAGCTGGCAGAACCAATATTCAACCGGGCTGCACAGTTCGGTGCCACACTTACATCATCAACGAGAATACAACTTTAATAGCTTCGATATGATTATTCGTGATTTGCTGGATAACGATCTGTATAAGTTCACTACCATGAAACGCCATTCAAAAGAAGTTCCCACGGCGGAGGTAGTTTATCGTTTTGTAAATAGGGGAAATACTTCATTTCCGGGTGGTTTTGGCGATGAGCTACGCAAGGAGGTTGATGCCATGAAAACCTTAACCTTAACTCAGGAGGGTGAGGAGTTTATTCGTCGTAAATGCTACTACTTTGAACCGGTATTTGTTGATTTGCTGAAGGGTTACCGTTTTGACCCAGCCGAGGTTGAAATTTCGCAGAATGGAGGCGATTTGGAGGTGGAAATACGGGGACCTTGGTATCGTACTGGTGCTTTGGGGAAGTTCCGGTGATGGCCATTATTTCGGAACTTTATTTTAGATTAAACCACACAGCATACGATAGCTATAAGCCCAGAATTGTAGCAAAGGCTAAGGAGTTTGTGAACATTGGTGCAGAGGTATCAGAGTTTGGTACTCGTCGACGCTACTCCTTTGGAAGTGCAGGATACCATGGTTGGCATACTAAAGGAGCACATGGGCAGTTGCTTAATGGTACCAGCAATGTATATTTAGCTATGAAGTATGGTTTAACGCCATGGGAACTCATCCGCACGAGTGGTTTATGTACCATGGAGCGCACTTTGGATACCGCATGGCCAATTCCATTGCACTTGATAATTGGGTAGATGTGTATCATGGTAACTTGGGTATTGCGCTTACCGATACCTACACCTCGATAATTTCTTCAAAAGTTTCAATACCAAGCATTCTAAACTCTTCGATGGCGTTCGTTGGGATAGTGGAGACCCACTCGAGTTTACCGACAAAGTGTTGAATCACTACCAACGTTATCGCATCGATCCTAGAAGTAAAACTGTTGTTTATAGCGATGCGCTCGACTTGGAAAAGGTGAAGGAGATAAAGCACTACGTCAATGGTAGACTCCACGATGTGTATGGTATTGGCACCTACCTCTCCAACGATGTTGGTGTGCAGCCGTTGAATATGGTTATAAAGCTATTTGCAGCAAAGCCTGCAGGATGGAGCACCTTTGTACCAACGGTAAAGCTCTCTGACGTGGAGGGGAAGCACACCGGAGAGCCAAGTGAAATAGCATTTTGTTTGCAGACCATTTAGGTGTGTTTGGATTGGCGGCATTCAATACCTTTCGCCTCTTCAGGGCTCCATTGAATCTTTGTTTCAAAACACAGGGCTTTGCTGCGCGTTGCTCTGTGCTGTTATGTTTCGGGGGCGTTGCCCCTGATTGGGTCGCTCGCTCTGAAGGAGCGAGATGTAACAGCACAGGGTTAAACGAAGTGCAACCCTGTGTATAATGTATCGGGTGGATTTGCGGCTGTAGGCCCGCGATGTATTAAATTTGGACGGACGTTTTTTAATTGTTTAAAAAAATGGCCGAAGGGAATCCCAATCCCTTCGGCCTAACCTAAACCCAATTAAACCTGAAACAATTCTCTCATTTGAGAGTAAACTTTGCTATTTTTGTTTGTGCCGAGTTAGGCCCAATGTGTATCTCAAATTCTCCCGGATCCCACGAGTAATTCATGTTACTGTGGTAGTATTTTAAATCGGCAGGAGTGAGCTTAAAGGTGACCGTAACGCTTTGTCCAGCAGTAACGAATACTTTCTTAAATCCTTTTAGTTCTAGAACCGGCCTGGTAACCTCACCAACCACATCGCGAACATAGAGCTGAATAACATCCTCGCCGTTAACCTTACCCGAATTCATTATACTTACCCTTGCTACGATGGTATCGTTGGCAGTGTATTCGCTTTTGTTGAGTACTACATTGGAGTAATCGAAGGTGGTATAGCTAAGTCCATAGCCGAATGGGTAGAGCGGGTCGTTGGAGCAGTCGATGTATTTCGATTGTACTTCTCAACTACTGACGGATCAACAGGGCGACCTGTATTCTTGTGGTTGTAGTAAATGGGGATTTGCCCTATATTTTTTGGGAATGACATAGTTAACCTGCCAGCTGGATTATACTTTCCAAAAAGAACGTCGGCCACGCCATTTCCGGCCTCGGTGCCGCCAAACCATGCCTCAAGAATGGCTGGAGCAATGGCATCGAGATTTGTAATAGTAAGGGGTCGACCATTGAAAAGCACAACCACTGTGTTTGGATTTGCCTTAATCACTGCCTCAGCCAACATTTGTTGAACCCCCGGAAGATCGATGTTGCTTCTGCTGGCTGCCTCACCGCTCATGTCGCGGCTCTCACCTAGCGCAAGAATTACCACTTGTGCACTTCGTGCAGCAGAAACGGCTTTAGCAATACCAACAGTGGAGTTATCGTTAACGTCACATCCCTTTTCGTAGGTGATTTTGGTGTTAGGGGAGAGTGCGCTTTGTAGACCTTCGAGAAGTGAAATGCACTTGTTTCCATCGCCAGCTGCCGACCAACTGCCGAGCATATCCTGCTTAGCATCGGCCAGAGGTCCAATCACCGCAACAGATCTAACTGAAGAGGAGAGTGGAAGCAGGTTGTTCTTGTTTTTTAAAAGAACGCATGATCGAGCGGCAAACTTGCGGGCAAATGCCATGTGCTCGGGAGTCATAATTTCAGTTTTTTCCCTAGCATTGTTGCAGTAACTGTAAGGATCGGAAAAGAGCCCCAACTCATACTTAGCCACAAGGATGCGCTTAACCGCTTTATTGATTGTTTTCACAGAAACTTTTCCCTGCTTAACAAGTCTAGCTAGAAATTTATCATAAATATTTCCCTGCATGTCCATGTCGACTCCGGCATTGATAGCTAGTCTACCGGCATCTGCAGAGTCGGCGGCCACACCATGTGGAATTAGCTCGTTGATGGAGGTGTAATCGGTAACAACAAATCCTTTAAAATCCCACTGTTTACGAAGAACGTCGTTGAGGAGCCACGCATTGGAGGTGGAGGGTGTTCCATTAATTTCGTTGAAGGAGGTCATAATGGAACCAACACCTGCATCTACGGCAGCTTTGTAGGGTGGAAGATAGTCTCCCCAAAGCGTTTGCATGGACATTCCCACGGTGTTGTAGTCACGGCCAGCTTCCGGCGCACCGTAAGCTGCAAAGTGCTTAACGCAGGCAAGAAGAGTGTTGTCATTGGCAAGGTTGTCTCCCTGAAAACCCTTCACTCGAGTGGCAGCAATTTGGCATCCAAGCCAGGTGTCCTCACCGGCTCCCTCCATCACTCTGCCCCAGCGAGGGTCTCGGGTAATGTCAACCATAGGAGCGTAGGTCCAGTTGATTCCTTCGGCAGTGGCTTCGTCGGCAGCAATTTGTTCCGAATGTTCTATGGATTCCAGGTCCCAACTGCAGGCTTGGGCAAGCGGAATGGGGAATATAGTTCGGTGTCCATGTATTACATCATATCCAAAAATCAGGGGGATGTGCAGCCTCGATTCTTCCACAGCCACCTTCTGTAGCTTCCGAACGTAATCCACAGTGTAGGCATTGAATATGGCACCAGCCTTCCCTTCTTTTATTAGCTGGATGTAGTTGTTATTCATTACCGGTCCGGTAACGTCCCAGTCGCTAGTAAAGAGCGATAGCTGACCAATCTTTTCCTCCAGCGTCATCATCTTTATGATGGAGTCAGCCTTTTGCTCATAAATAGCATTTGCCGATTCGGGCCTGTGGTTACATGCCTGAAAAATTGAGATTAACCCTGGAATGGTTAGGCTAAGTAAAGCTTTTAATTTCCAGTTCATGGTTATATATTTTGAGATGAATATTATCCTTTTTTAGACTAGCGTGTTTAGCGACTATTGTTGCTTAACAGGTGCTTTTGCATACTTAAAATCGAGCAGTGAAAGCCCCTTCTGAACTTCAGTAATAGTGGAAAATAGGTTCCACAATAATCCGGTTCGATAGTTTTCAATCATCACAACTATAGGTCCTTGGTCGATGGCTAAGTAGCTATCGGCATACCAGTTTTTTTGTTCAGAAAAGGCGTCGGTAAAGCCATACTTCCCCCAAATTTTACCGCCAAGATCATAGTAAAAATGTTTCAGAGTAGCCATGCTTTGCTCCGGCGTGTAAGGAAATGCCGAAAGCGCAGCAGTTGGGGAAATTACGCCCAAGTCATTGGTGGGCGATTGGGCTGAGTAGCCTTCGTAGTTGTCGCTGGCGGTTAATCCCCAGCAATTATCACCGTATCCCTTGTAGTGTTTAGGATTTTCGACGCAGTAGGTATAGTTGATTATCGAATGGTTCTTGTTTAATTGGCCATAATTGGCGTACCTGTCATACAGGCCATTTGGGTTAATTCCTAAAATGAGTATTGTGAAAAGAATAGGGGACCTCCATAGGGGAACCCGAGTGCTAAGGGATGGCCATAGTAGCTGTTCCCATTGTAAAAATGGTTAGATTTTGTCCATCCGGCATGGTAAACAGTAGAGTCAATGGGATGTGTAGGTGATGAGGCTGCTAAAACGTAGGTTATCAGGCACTCATTCCAGCCCTTAATGGGCATGTTCATTTTCCACTGGTAGTTGGGAGACCAATGCCAATAGAGCGAATCGGTATGGTTAGTATACCAATTCCAATCAACTCCCTCCCATAGCTTTGTAATCTTGTTTTGAAGCGTCACCTCTTCCGGCGATCCCACTATTGAAGTAGGCTCGTGCTGCAAGCAGTCCTTGCACAAGGTAAGCTGTTTCTACTAATCGCCACCGTTGTCGTATTGGCTAAATGGAAATGTTTTGCCTGTATTTCCGTTATACCAGTGTGACCATGCACCATGGTAACGGTCGCAGGTATCTAAGAAGTTTGCAATTCTTGAAATTTGTCTAACCGCTGCATCTCTTGTAATAAAGTGTCTATCAACACCAACCACCAATGCCATTATTCCAAAGCCAGTTCCTCCAGTGGTTACAATATAGTTGCCGTCGCTTTGATCATTGCTCCTTTCACGAGCCATGCCCGATTTTGGTTGGGCAAAGTTGACGAAATATTTTAGTGTTTGCCTTTGTACCGTATCCAGCAAGGCATTGTCGCTAAGCTGAGCTTTTGAATTGTTCTGACAGCTGCAAAGTATTGCTATGCTGATTAATGGGAAGCAGATCAGCTTATTCATGATGGTCAATTGAAACGTAAAATGAAAATTTAAGAAGTTAAATGTAAGGGGGAGTAAGAGTTTCCCCCTTCTTGCAATTGAATCTAAAACAACCTAACTTAACCCAATGAATTAGTTGCCTTCAGCAATATTTTCTCCAGTGTAAAGAGCGCCAACCTGAGACTCGGTTAGAGCAACATTGTAAATACGGAAATCATCCATATCACCTTGGAAGTTACCCAACCATTCTTGAACGGTGTTAGGATTCTTTCCAATGAAGAAGTCTGTTGCAGTTGACGGAATGGTAATAGCACCCATTGGCGCTTCGTTGTATGTAATGGTGTCCTGTAGTACCTTGCTACCATTCAAATAAAGTGCTCTTATACCATCAGCTGAATTGTAGGTATAGGCAATATGGAACCATTTGGATGTAGGAAACAGTGTTTTTTCTGTTACTCCATAACGGGTATCAAGCCAGGTGTATACTTGAGAGTTTTGGTGCATGGTGAAACCTTTAATTCGAAGAGTGTCTGCTCGGCTATCACCTTCTTGCCACATTCCAATACCAGCATTCCAGTCAATGGTAGGATCGATGTAGGCAAAGATGAAGTTTGTTCCACCAGCCAAAAGCTGAGCTCTCAACCATACAGAAACAGTCATGCTAGCGAGGTCCTTCAGGCTGGCATCTGGAGTAACATCAACGTAAGCATCGGTACTACCATGGTAAGCAGCTGCAGATGTACCAAAACGGTCGGTAGTAAATGTAACCTCATTATTAACTGCTGTATGTCCCTTTTTGTCGGTAACATCAGCGTTAAATTTAAAGTAGGCGACTAAGTTGTTAATGGCAACAGTGTCGGCAGTATTGTCAACAGTAGTATTGTTGTTGTCAGAACTACTGCTGTCCTTAGAGCAGGATGCAAATGTGGCTGAAAAAGCCAATGCAATCATTAAAAAAAAGTTTGTGTACTTCATAATTGTTGATTTATTTGGTTAGTGAACGTTTGTTATATGTGAAACCTAATTTTGTAATCCCATTTTGAACATCTTGATTCTTCATAAAGGTGTTCCAGAGTAAACCAGACCGATAGTTCTCAATCATAACAACAATAGGGCCTTGGTCTATTGCAAGTGTGGATGTTGCATACCAAGATTTACTTATGTTAAAAGCATCATAAAATCCATAGTTGCCCCAAACCTTGGAATGTAGCCGGTGATAGAAGAAACGTAGTGCCTTCATGCTCTCTACCGGAGTGTAGGGAAACGACGAAAGGGCTGCAGTGGGGGTGATGGTTCCGTTTTCGCCCCCACCAATGCGGTAAGGAGCGTGAGCCTGATAGCCAACCTCAGGATCGTCGCTAGCGGTAAGTCCCCAGCAAGAGTCGTTGTAGTAGCATACTTATAGGGATTATACACTGCATAATCGTGGTTTATTTGGCTTTGAGCTACATTTTGATCCCAGTAGTTGGCATATTGGTCAGAAAGTTCTCGAGGATCTAACCCTAGAAATGAGTAGTGTGCAAAGAAAAGCGGGCCACCAAAATCTTGTCCTAAAGGTAGTAGGTGACCAAAAAGAGACGACCATTTTTAATGCTTCCATTGTTGGCCCATCCATTGTCATACACCTCTTTGGAGATTGGATGTGTGGGAGACGAAGCCGCCAGCACGTATGCAATGAGTCCTTCATTCCAGCCAGAGATGTGCATGTTGATATCGAAGTTGTAGTCGGGTGACCAGTGCCAAATCAGCACATTTTGCCCATTTGTATACCAGTCCCATTCCACGCCATACCAAAGGGTATCTGCCAGCGCTCTAAGGCTATCCTCCTTAACCGTTGAGGCATCGAAAAATTCTCGTGCAGCAATTATTCCCTGCACCATAAAGGCTGTTTCAATAAGATCGCCACCGTTGTCTTTGGTGCCAAACGGAATGGTTTTCCCAGTAGTGCCATCCATCCAGTGCGACCATGCACCATGGTACCCTATCTGCTTTGTTTAAGAAGTTGAAGAGCTTAATCATACGATCAATAGCCGCATCTCTGTCGATAAAGCCCCTATGTACGCCTGCAATAATAGCCATGATTCCAAATCCAGTACCGCCGGTTGTTACTATATTTCCCGACGTGTTTCGTTCTCTGGCCATGCCGGAGGTTGGTTCGGCAAAATCCCAGAAATACTTTACGGTTTGTTGCTGAACCTTATCGAGCAATGCGCTGTCGCTTATCTCCTCGGCATAGTTCTCCAACGAAGGACAGGTGTTGGCTGTCGTAGTGTCGGCTGGGGGTGTTAAGTCCTCTGCAGACTTGCTGCAGGAACTTCCACCCAGCAGGAGTAGAAGCGAACAGTATGTTGCAATCTTCAGCATTAGTATCCTGGATTTTGAATAAGTACGCCGTTGCTAAGGTCAATCTGTGATTGTGGTATGGGGAATACTTCATTTTTTCCGGTCATAAAACCTAATGGTCCAAGTACCGATGGAGCCTGTCCCGTTCTTACAAGGTCTTCGAAGCGGAATTCCTCAAGTGCAAACTCAGCCCTACGTTCATCCCATACATCTTGAAGGGTAGGTGAGCCAATTCCCAACAATCCTGCACGCTGTCTAACAAGATTTAGCGGAGTTACAGCATCGCCACCAACGTGGAGTGCGGCTTCTGCATTCATAAGAAGAACTTCAGCATATCGAATAAAACGAATGTTGTATTCGAGGGCATAGTCAACATCGTTGTATTTGAGTGGGGTATATACTTTGAAGTTGTAGTAAGGATTTGGACAGTTTGCATTTATGGAATCCCCCTCCGGCGTTTTGAACCCCCTTGGAAGAACCGTTGCACCTTCACGAATGGCATCATTTCTTCCACTAAAAAAGGTTATCAACTTTTGGGAAGGTACGCAGAAGCCCCATCCTTGGAGATGGGCAAAGTTGTTTCGTGGTCCCTGTTCAAATCCATATTCGCAGCGGTATTTTCCCTGATCCATGGAGGAGTTCTGTAGTTCGAAAATAGACTCAATGCCATTCTCTCCTTCCACGCGAAACATTTTGTAGAAGTTTGGGTGGAGCGAGTATGGACCGCTGCCAATTATTTCATCGGTAAGGGTTTTTACATTGGCCCATTTTTCTTCGAACATGTAGGTTCTGGCCAACAAAGCCATTGCTGCCCAGCTGGTTGCCCTACCAATTTGGTCGGCCGTATATGATTCGGGAAGATAGGGAATAGCTTCCTTCAAATCTTTTTCAATGGCAGCATATACTTCTGCTTTGGTCGATCTAGGAACCTTAGCAAAATCATCAACTGTCTTTAGCGTGTCTACCATAGGTACTCCACCAAAGGCAACATTTAGTCGAAGAAACATGAATGCCCTGAGGAATTTTGCTTCGGCAATCAGCTGATTCCTTGCGGAGGTGTCTTTAAACTCCAGCTGGTTGAGTGCGCTAATGGCGTAGTTGCAACTGCTAATTACGCTGTAGTGGTCACTCCAAAAGCTAGCTATGAGGTCAGTGTTTGCGTCGTAGGTAAAGTTGTTTAAGGCAATCATCGAAGGTGAGTCGTCGGTGGTACTTCCCTTGTCGGCATCATCGGAGGTTATTTCGAACATCCCAATGTAGGGGAATGCGCTTACACCAAAATCTCGAAGTCCACCGTAAGCCGCACTAACATATTGGAATGCCTCGTCAGCTGTGAGTTGTTTGGTGTAATCCGATGGTAGCTGCCCTTCTATTGGAACATCGAGATAGTTATCGCATGATATGATTGTAACTGCGGTAATGGCTCCTAAAGCCAGCATGTATTTGCTCTTAAATTGTATCTTGTTGAATTTCATAACATCTAGGGTTAAAATGTTGCGTTAATTCCAAAGGAGTAGATGGCAGATAGCGGATACGTGGACTCGTCAATACCTGTAGATATTGGGTCTCCGCCAATTTCTGGAGTAAAGCCGTTGTAACCGAATATGGTAAGAGGATTTTGGGCATTTAAGTATACCCTTAAACTCTTAAATCCAACCTTCTTTGTGGTGTTTTCTGGGATCGTATATCCAAGTTGGAAGTTCCTTAGACGGATATAACTACCCGATTCAACAAAGAAGGAGTTCGGCTGAATATTTTTTCTTGAGAGGGCTGCAGATGGGTACTCGTTAGTCGATCCTTTTCCATCCCAGTGATTTTTATAGAAGTCGTAGTCAAAATTGGCATCGGGGAAGGCGTTTCTATTTGCTCGTTTATAGTTAAATAGTTTATTACCGTAAACTCCTTGAATTGCCATTGACACATCCCAATTTCCATATGATAGTCCACCGGTGATTCCATACGTAAATTTTGGAATAGGACTTCCTAAATAGGTCCGGTCGTCACCGTTTAGTAAGTCGTCATTATTGGTATTGGCAAACTTTAAATCTCCTGGAATGGCATCAGGTTGAAGTATTACCCCGTTGGCACTTTTGTAGTCGTTTATTTCAGCATTCGATTGAAATACTCCAATAGCGTTATAACCGTAGAATGAGCCAATGGGTTTGCCAACTACTGTTCTGGTAAGGAATGAACCATTAAGTTGTGGTCCATATAGAACACCTGCATCATTGTTAATGGCAAGCACCTCGTTATGAATGGTGGTGAAGTTGGCACTCAGGTTGTATTTTATTTTACCATTTTTGGTTTGGCTCGACCAACCTATTACAATTTCAACGCCACTGTTCTTTATCTTTCCATTATTGCCTAAAAGGTTGTCGGTGCCAGAGATTCCAACCACAGGAGCATTGAAAACTGCATCATGGGTGATACGGTTATAGTAATCAAGTTCGAGGTTAAGCTTATTGTGGAGCGCATATGCTTCAATACCACCATCGTATTCCTCTATTACTTCCCATTTAAGTGGTTTTTTAATTACAGTGGAGAATGTCAATCCTGGAATGTAGTTATTACCACCAAAAATTCCTCCGTCCACAGGGCCACCATAGGTAACGCTTGAGTTCGCTGGCACATTGCTATTTCCAAGCTTGCCCCAGCTACCTCTAATCTTAAGGAAGTTTATATATCTATTATTTTTAAGAAAATTTTCTTCGGATAATACCCAACCCAACCCAAGAGATGGAAAGTAGCCCCATTGGTTATTGGCATATTTGGAGGATCCGTCGGCCCTGAAGGTCCCAGTTAAAAGGTATTTTGAGTCGTAGCTGTAGCTTACCCTTGTAAATCCTGAAACAACCCTACTAAGGTTACCACCATCGGTTGTTTGTTGTGTACCATCATCTCCTAAGGCTAGGTATAATGTAGCATTGGAAAGGTAAGGAACGTTGTAACGAGTTCCGCTTAGGTAGGTGTCGTAAAAGTCTTGAACAGAGCTGCCTAACATTACCTTGAGATCGTTCTTGCCAAAGGTTTGGTTGTAATTTAGGGTGTTATCCCAAATTAAATTTCTTCTGAAGTTTAATAACTTGTTGAGGTTGCTTGTATTGTTATTTTGGAGCCCCGAAACGTAGAATACGGGTGTATAGGTACGCTCGAGCCCAAATCCGATGTCGCCGCTGAAAACGGTTCTAAAGTCAAGATGGTTATTGAAAAACTTAATGTCTAAGTATGCGTTGGGGAGAATGCTATAGCTTTCGGTGCGGTTATCGTTGTAGTATACCGTAGCTGCAGGATTTGCAAATGGACCTGAAAAACCTAAGGTCGTTGGATCGGACCAGGCTCCAGTCGCATCTTTTGGCTTGTAGGCCGGTGGTGTTACATAAGCCTGGTAAAGAGCATAGTTATTGGTAGGAACGTCCATGCTGCGCGAAAAGATAAGCCCAAAGCCACCAGTAAAACGATTGGTAAATGTGTAGTCATTTTTTGCTCGGAAATTGATACGATCGTAGTGATTGTTCTTATTTCCGGTATTTATAATACCGTCTTGGTAGAAGTGGCTGAGTCCAAATGCATAGAGGGTTTTATCAGAGCCTCCATTAACGTTTAACTCTACACTCGAGATAAAAGGATTACGAAGGAGCTCTTGGTACCACTGTGTGCTTACTGGAAAGTTTGCTGGATCGTATAGATTACCTGCACCTGTAAGCCCAGTTCTTTGGTTTAGAAGCTCAATGTATTGGCTTGTGTTGGCCATTTTTACCAAATTGGTGGCGTGCTGTACACCGGCGTAGGCCGAAAAGTTGAATTGTGGTTCACCTTTTATTCCTTTTTTAGTGGTAATGAGTACCACCCCGTTGGCCGCTTGAACACCATAAATTGCACCAGCGGAGGCATCCTTTAGTACTGAGAGATTGTCAATATCGGAGTTGTTAAGGAAGCTAATGTCGCTTACAACTACTCCATCGACAATATAGAGGGGCCCCGATCCGCTAGCTAATGCAGTTCCCACTCCTCTAATTCGAACCTGAGGAGCACTGCCAGGTTCACCGTTATTGGTAACCGTAACTCCGGCCATCTTACCCTGAAGGGCTTGTGCTGGATTTGCTGTTGCTTGCCGTGAAATTTCCTCCGACTTGAGGCTCACAATGGGTGCCGTTAAGTCTTTGAGCTTCGATGTGCCATAACCAATTACCACCACCTCGTTAATTTGCTTGGAGGTGGATTTTAGCACCACGTTAATGGTTGTTTGGTTTCCTACAGCAGCTTCATATTTTTCCAATCCAACCATTGAAAATACAATGGTGTCGGTTTTTTGCGCCATAATGGAGAAAAGGCCATCAAGGTCGGTTGTTGTTCCCTTTGTTGTGTTCTTAATATACACATTGGTGCCAGGTAGAGTATTCCCCTGCTCATCGATTACCTTTCCAGTAATCAGCTGTTGAGCTAAAAGCCATGAAGGGAAAAAAACAATCAGGCATATCGCATAGAATCTTTTCATGGTGTTAGGTAGTTAGTGTCGAAATCGTGCACAAGTTATGCCTGCAAATTGCCGTTTGCCACAAACGTTTGCGGCTATTTGCTTTCTCAGGGTTAAAATAATTGCATAAAAAGCTACATCATAAACTCAACAAATATTTTTATAATGTTGATAAACAGGTTTATGACATTATCATGAAAAGAACTTTTAACGGTAAGAAATGTTAACCAAAATCCACGGTCATCTGGTAACAATACAAACAAACTTCGGATGTTTTTTAGGGTATAGTGGTTAACGTCATGGGTGCTATAATTCACTATATGCTGACTATTTAACCTGTAATTGTCAAAAAAATATGGATTAGCTGGTGGATTTCATTAAGTTGGCAGAACTGGTTAATATGTCAGTTAATTGCAAACGATTGCAGTCGAGATAGATTGAATATGATCGAATTATTTAATGGAATTGGATCGTTTTGATTGAACTACATTGAGCATCGTGCAATACATCCCGCCCCTTCAGGTCTTTTCCGAATTGGTGATGGTATACACAGGGCTTTGCTGCGCGTTGCCCATGATTGGTCGTTCTAAAAACGGTATTATAATGTTTTTCCTGTTATGGTAGCTCGCTCTGAAGGAGCGAGATGTAAAAGCACAGGGTTAAACGAAGTGCAACCCTGTGTAAGCGACCGGTTGGATATGCGGGCTGAAGGCCCGCGATGTATTGTTGAAATTCTAAAATTTCACAAATTCACTCCGGCAACCTTACCATGATTTTCTCCTTTTACAAAAAAATAAAGGTCGTCCCTTCGAACGACCTTTTTATTGAGCGGGAAACGGGACTCGGACCCGCGACCCTCAGCTTGGGAAGCTGATGCTCTACCAACTGAGCTACTCCCGCCTGAGTGGTGCAAAAGTAGCATTTCTTTGTAAAAAGTTCACCACCTCCAAACATTTTTTGCTGCCCTGGCCTGATGTAGTATGCTGTATCTCTGATTTGCTTATAGAATCGAGAACGGTGAATTGTAGGCAAACAGGTGAGCCGCTTGCCTTGGGGCTAATGAGAATGTACCCCGACTTACCTTTTTGGCCCGACCGGCACCTTTTTCAGCTCATGAACTTCCCTTTGAGATGGATTACCGGGCCTAAAAGCGAGGTTGTTCTCCTTTTTTACCTCTATGGGCTAGCTATTTTGCTCGTAGGGCTCACGTTGAGGGAGGTAATCCTGGTTTAAAGTGAGAACATGCTCGCTCCGAGCGAGAACATTCTAGCTTAGAGGGAGGCGTTTTTAGGTCGGCAGGTAGAATATTCTCCCTAAAAGTGAGAACATGCTACTTTGGAGGGAGGAGTGGCTGGGTAAAAGTGTGAACAGGCTGGGTTAAAGTGAGCCCGTTCTGGGTAAAAGGGAGAACGTTGCGCTGCGGGGTGAGCATTTTTACGATAGTCAGGGGGTGACTATTTTTTGAGCGCAATCAAGTCACCCTCTGACTAGGGCGTAGGGCAATTTTCAAATTAATTTTTACCTTAGCGTAACGCTCTTTGAATTATTTGAGCCCCGACCCGCATGCAGAGAAGTATGCCAACATAACACCCTACAGCTACTGCGGTGGAGACCCGGTGAACATGGCCGATCCGAGTGGAATGGATATTATTGAAACGGTGATAGGTGTAACATTTACAGGTGTTGATGCTCAAGCTTTGTTCGGTTATTTAAGCAGAACGCAGCCCAACTCTGTTCATATGTCGACTTCTGATGGTGGTGGTGGTGTAGACGGAGCCGGCTTTTCATTTGCATTATCTTTTGGTTTTAACGGAGGAATTAACCTTGGCATAGCAAATAATGCCTACATGGCTACCTTTGGCCAGCTGAAAGGCTATTCCGCATATGGTGTTAAGCGGGGAGTTGGTTTAACAGCCATACTAAGTGGAACAGGAAATTTTTCAGATGATCAATTTTTTATGCTTGGACCACAACCTGATGGTAGTGACTATCTAAGTTCGCAGTTGCAACCAAAAATAGATAGAGCACTTAATAATGAAAGAACGAGAATAATAAATGAATTGAATAGACCTGCAAATGCCCCTTTTGATAGTGAGGATCATTATAATCCATATATAGATCAAGTGGATTTTACGGTACCTAATATTGTTCCAACAACTCTTTATTCATATTTTCCTTTTATTTACACCTTTGGCAATGTTGAAGTTAATGGTGTATTTGCACCAGGAAAAGACAATTGTGTTTATAGCTGTAATTATTCTAATCCTCCAGTATTGGGTACAAATTATTTTGGATTAACAGGATACTTTGTTTCATTTGAAACAAAAGGGGGATTTGCACGAGCCACTCTCATATTTAAAGATCTTTTTACGTATAATCTATTTTTAACAACAAAACTTGGACTGAAATGAAAAGGAAATATCTGATTTTAGTTGGAGTAGGGATATTTAGTGTTCTCTGCATTTTATGGCTGACGGTAGAAGATAAGTTGAAAGAATATTTTATTCTTGATAACCAACAAAATAGAGTTGAGCAAAATGTTTTTTTGATAATTCAAACAATTAATCAATACAATAATCTCTTTGGTAATATTCCTTCGTCATTCAGCGATAGTAAGTTAGCGTTTTTGCTTAAAGAAAATATTAACGATTCCTTGATTTTAAAGTTAAATCCCAAAATAATAAGTGATAATAAAATCCAAAGGTATTATCTTTACCTAGATGGGCCCGATGGCATTAATGATTCCCTAAGAGTTTTAATCAATGAGGATTATGTTCCTACAAAAACAAGAATAATAAATAAATCATTTATCCAATACTATTTCAGTAAGGGTGATATTCTTATAGGTAGTTCATCTTATTTATGTGATTGTAGCGAAAAATCACGACGGTTTATATCCATTAACGAAGAGGATAATATAGTTATTAATAATGAAAATTTAAGAAAACTATTTTATAATGAAGTTAATAATTATATAAATGATTACGTAAGAAAAAATAATATTATACCTTCCTCAAGATCGTATTTTGCATATTGTCATTTTAAATTTGATGGAGATGATGTAAATTATTCTATTTTGTGTCTTCGGGATGGGAGTGTTAATACTATTAATAATTTTATCATGGGACTATCGGATTATTTTAAGGGTAAGAATCTTGGTGTAAAAGAAGTATATTTTCCAATACTAATTAATGAGGCATTAATTAAGTCACCTCGGCACTGACCCGCTTGAGCCCCGACCCGCTGGCGGAGAAGTATGCCAACATAACGCCCTACAGCTACTGCGGGGGAGACCCGGTGAATCGGGTGGATCCAACCGGAATGGATGGGTATTACTTCTCGGGGGAGGATGCCCAACGGGTGTTCCGCTACCTGCAGAGCCAGCTTACCACATCGGGAACCGGGGTGACGATAAAGCAGCTGAGCATATTTGCCGGGGAGACTGGCGGTGGAGTGCACATTACCGATGACATGTTTTTAGGGTTTATGGGCAATATCATAAGGATATGGGAGGTAGTGGTCCCTACCGTTACTTCAAAACCCCGGATGCCATACTTGCCATTCCTTACTCCGGCATGACGAACGGAAGTGTGCTCTACATTACCCCGGACCTGCTGATCGATCAGGTTAAAGCGTATGCTGAGTCAAATTCTGCCAAATCTGGTGGGGTAGACGCCAAATCTGGCGGGGGTTGGTTAAATACTCTAACCGATTATTCAGAAATTGCCAAATCTGGAGGGGGGTAAAGAAAATCAAGACTATACAATACATTTTGTCACTGAAATCCCTTTTCCTGAAATGCCTTATATTAAAGAAGTTAGCAGTGTTGAAAAAGGTGAAGGGTATTTCCATATGAAAAGTGTCAACGGGAGTAAACCTAGCCTAATTGATGTAAAAAAATTGGGACCAATAACTCGAGAAGCGGACTATACCCAAGGTAGTGTAAGTTACACAATATCATTGGGAATTTACTACTTTTCTGGAAGTTATGGGAAAGAGGAGTCAAGCCTAGGTTTTGGAACTCAAAATGGTATAACTTCGGCTGGATACGAATTGGAAGTTCCTTCGTTAATGTTACAGTTGCTATTTCTACCCGTAATTTCAGGAGATCAAGTCTCTGTCCCTATTCCGGTTGGCATATAGCATTACTTGAATAATCTAAAAAAACAAACGATGAAAAAAATATTACTATCGCTTTTATATTCAATCGCAATTGTAGGTATTGGCTTTATTGTTTATCTAGAGATATCTTCTAGAATTGATCATGCGCTTTATGAGTATAAGTTATCAATTTACAGTCATGAAATTGACGCTCTTTTTCCACCCAAAACCTTAAAGTCACTTCGGGTCAAGTATACCTACAAATCGGGGGAGCGGGGCTCCATCTACTATGCCACAGTGGATACACTGTCAAATATTGCGGTTATTGAATGCACTAATTTCAAGGGAGTTTCCCTGAAATATATTCAACCTAACGGAGTTGAAAAGATTGATGTTTCGCAGAATAAGACCTACACTACTATTGAATACGACCCATTTCCTCTAGTCGAGCAGGTGCTTAACCCTAGAGAATCAACCTATTTAAATATTACCTTTAAGAAGCCGTATTCGGTGGAGCGAGAAATTAAGAATAACTCTTACCTCTACCTAAAGGGAAGTTTTAGAGATGTCGTCTTTGGCAACACGCAGAACTGCAGTATTGTCTCGTTCAGGAATTCTGACCATAACGAAATTTTAATTTTGAAGCATAATGGAAAACTCTACTTCATTGTGCAAACTGCCATAGACAAAAGCCTTCTAGATGTAGTTAATCCGGTAATCCTTGAGGTTGATAAGTAATGTCTTGCCACAATAAAGTTTGTTGTAGGGAGTAGGTTACGGTGTTGCCAAATCTGGCGGGGGTGACCCTCTAACCCAGTCAATTCAACAGGGTAATACGTTAGCTGGATGGACAGGAGTTACATTAGATGCAACACAGGAATTACTTACAAATACCAAAATAGGAAGTGATTTAGCGTATAAGATGGCTTATTGTACACCACTTGCAAAGGGAGCTAATTATATAACGCCAATAAGTTATGGGCTTACTGGTCTTTCTTTTGCTGCTGACATTTATCTTTCTTCTAGCATTGATCCTTCCACTGGGAAGCCATATCAGTCTTGGGGAGAAACAGGAATGAATACAACTGTTACAATCGGAGCTACAGTAGTTGGTGGTTGGCTTGGGGTTGCAATACAACTAGATTATCAGGCAAGTAAGGCTTATATGAATACCATTATAACACATCCAGAATGGAGTCCATATCCTTACAGAGGTTTTAATCATTAATTTAAGATACCATGAAATACCTATATTACAAGTTGTATCATAGCCTCAAAAGGGTTAAAACAAATGATACACCTGCAACAAATGCAATGATTTTATTGAGTATGATTCATACTGCAAATGTTGCAACTGTTCAAATTTTATTAAATCACTTCTTTAGTATTAAAATAAAGTTGGTGTCAAAGGATGAAATAATTGTGTTTGCGATTTCATTAGGATTAGTTCTTTATGCAATTAATTATTTTCAATTATACAAAAAGCGTGAAGAAATCTATGAGAAATACAAAAATGAAAGTAAGCAACAAAGTAGAATTGGATATGCCATTTTAATACTATACGCAATAGGATCGGCAACAATCCTATATATTGTTGGTTCGAATTACCCATTATAGATAGCAAAAGGTTCCCACTTATTCTACTAGACTTTGTCTAGAATGAGAAACACAAAACAAAACCCGCTCCATCAAGGGCGGGTTTTTGTTGTTTTATAGCGTAGCAACGTTCTTTTGAAAGAAGTTCAATGACAGTCAGAGGGTGACTATTTTTCGAGCGAGAGCAAGTCATCCCCTGACTATCGATAATGTGGCACTGCGCTCTTGCCTAACTTAGCGTATGCGCAACATGTTTACCAATCCTCTGGCTGGCCCGTGCCACCGCCATGTTCTCTTGGGTGGTTGTGGTTGTTATACTACGCAACCAACCTCCAACTTTTACTCATCGGCAAAGGCTTATGGCAAATTGGCACAGCAGCCCTGGCCATGGGGTTATCTATGCATCTAGTTATACAGACGGTAATCAGTGTTCACCTTCACTCCAAGGATAAATATTCTTTCCTGTAACCCGTAGCTCGTCACTTTTCTGTCACCAGTCACTAATTACAAGAAAACGCTCTCGCAGCATTGCCACAAGAGCGTTCCAATTGTCAACCTTAATATTTTTGGCCTTTTGTGTCGGGGTAGCGGGATTCGAACCCACGGCCTCCACGTCCCGAACGTGGCGCGCTAACCGGACTGCGCTACACCCCGAATATTTTCGGAGTGCAAGTTTACAAAAAAAGTAGCAAAAGGTGGGGTTGCTTTTTTGTTTTTTTTGTAATTTGCTGTTTTACAAATCTCTTGGTGCTATGGCTAACGAAGATCTTGTAAAATTCATCTGGAAATTTCGACTCTTTTCGGAGTCCCAGCTCACCACCGTTTCTGGTAAGCTGCTCGATATTGTTTCCCCTGGCGAGGAGAACCACAATGCTGGACCCGATTTTTTCAACGCCAAGATAAAACTCGAAGGTGTGCTGTGGGCCGGAAATGTGGAGATTCATGTGGATGCCATCGATTGGGAACGGCACGGCCCACCACCGCGATGGTGCCTACAACAACGTAATTTTGCACGTGGTGGTAAGGAATAACCTTAGAGCCATAACGCTCGATGGCCGCGAGCTGGAAACACTGGTAGTGGTCCCCGATAGCTTTCTGGAGGAGCGTTTTTGGCAGCTGCAGTATTCCGATAGCAAGATTCCCTGTGTCCCATTTATTAACAGGGTGAACATGTTGTCCGTCCAGTCGTGGCTCGATACCCTGGCTGCCGAGCGGTTGCAGGTTCGAATCCGCGAAATCAACCTGTTGGCCGAATCGCTCAAGGGCGATTGGGAGGAGGTACTTTACCGTAATATTACCCGGAGTTTTGGCTCTTCTTTAAATGCCCTTCCCTTCGAAATGCTCGCCAAGCAGGTACCCTATTCACTGTTGAGACGCTATTCCAATAGCATAGTTCAGCTAGAGGCATTACTATTTGGTCAGGCCGGCTTTTTGGAGCAGTGCGATATCAACGACGTTTATGCACAGACATTGGTAAAGGAGTATGGCTATCTTCAGCACAAGCACAACCTCATTCCAATGGATGTTTCACTTTGGAAATTTGCCAAAACTCGACCACAAAACTTCCCCACCATCCGGATTGCTCAGCTGGCTGCTATGGTTCAGCAACGTTTCCCAATGCTTGGGAAGTTGGCGACAAGAAGCCTGCTTAAGGAGATGAATGCAGCATTAGCGATAAAAACCTCTCCCTATTGGAATGATCATTTTTCTTTTAAACATGCATCGCGGAAGCAGAGAAAAGGCATGGGTAGTAGTATGCTGCATACCATTATTTTGAATGCGGTTATACCGGTGTTGTATGCTTATGGGGGAAATAAGGGGGATGAGGAAATTCAAGCAAGATGTTTGAATATGCTGGAGGAGTTACAGCCGGAGGATAATGTGATTACCCGGATGTGGGAGCAGCTCAACGTTAAGGCCATAAATGCATTGCAGTCACAAGCGCTATTACAACTCTTTAAGGCCTACTGTAAGCCCAAAAAGTGTCTTTACTGCAGAATAGGAACGGCAGTGTTGACCAAAAACCGCTAACTTCGTGGCGGTTCAATACTATCTTTTGTGAAAATATTAATTGTAGGTAGCAACAGTTTTGTAGGTCAAAAAGTTGCGCTGGCACAGATTGTCAACTTCCCAGATAATAATCTGTTTTTGTGCTCGCTGGGCGATAATCGGTTATCCTCGTTGCCGGCGCCATTTTATCGGGTAGACATTACTGATAAGCCATCACTGGCTAAGGTGTTTGATGAGGTGCAACCCAATGTGGTTATAAATACCGCCGCCATTGCCAGCCCAGATTTGTGCGAGCAAAATAGGGAGCAGGCATTGCGCATTAATGTTGGAGGTGCAGCAAACCTTGCTGAGTTGAGCACCCTTTACGATGCCCACTTAGTACACCTTTCCACCGATTTTGTGTTCAACGGATGCAAGCCATTGCTCACCGAGAACGATGTGCCAGATCCGGTGAACTACTACGGCTTTACCAAGTTGGAGAGCGAGAAGGTGGTAAGCGCCTATGCCAGTTCGTATGCCATTGTGAGAACGGTGTCAGTATATGGCTACTTAGCGTCCCTTACAAGGTTGAACTTTATTCTTCGTGTAAAGCAGGCACTGGAGAATGAGAAGGAGTACCGCGTTCCCAACGACCAGTTCCGAACGCCAACACTCGTTGAAGACTTAGCCAAGGCCATTTTGATTATTGGTATCAACCATATCGATGGACTTTTCCACATATCGGGAGCGGAGGGGCTTACTAACTATGAATTTGGAAAAAGAGTAGCTGCTGTTTTCGGGCTCAATGAAGGCTTGCTTGTTCCCGTAACTTCAACTGAATTGGAGGAGAAGGCAATTCGACCGTTGAATACCGGATTTTCCATAACTAAAGCTCAGCATGTTTTCGGATTTAAGCCAATGGCTATCAGCGAAGGATTGTTACTTGTTAAAAAGCAGATGGCTAAGGTGTTTTAGCTGTTTAATGGACGAAAATAAAGTAATTATTTTGGAACATTTGTTTCTTAATGAAAAAAATCTGCTACCTTTGCCCAACTTTAAGCGGGAAATTTAATAGTTGAAAAGTTATGAATTATCTTACTGCTGAACAGAAGCAAGACATTTTTAAGACTTTCGGTTCGTCATCTACCGATACCGGTTCCTCTGAAAGCCAAGTAGCTCTTTTTACAACCAGAATTAATCATCTTACTGAGCATTTAAAGGTGCATCGTAAGGATTATGCAACTCAACGTTCGTTGTTAAAGTTGGTTGGAAAGCGCCGAAGACTTTTAGATTACCTAAAGGATACCGAGATTGAGAGATATCGCGCGATTGTTAAGGCTTTAAATCTGCGTAAATAAGAAATAAAAAAGGCAATTCATGCAATTGCCTTTTTTTGCAAATTTCCATGCGAAAGCATGGAAATATTGTTTTATAGTGAACGCTAAATTTACACACTACTAGTTAGAAACATGTACAACGCCGTAAAGAAAATAATTGACTTAGGCGATGGCAGAACCATCGAAATCGAAACAGGTAAGCTGGCTAAGCAGGCCGACGGTTCGGTTGTTGTAAAAATGGGCAATACCATGCTTTTGGCTGCTGTTACTGCAGCAAAAGATGCAAAGGAAAATGTGGATTTTATGCCACTTTCCGTAGAATATAAAGAAAAATATGCGTCAACTGGACGCTTTCCAGGTGGCTTCATGAAGCGTGAAGGTAAATCTTCGGACTACGAAGTTTTAATAGCTCGCCTTATCGATAGGGCTCTTCGTCCTCTATTCCCTGATGATTATCATGCAGAAGTGTTTGTTTCTGTTACACTAATTTCTGCCGATAAAGATATTATGCCGGAGCCACTTGCTGGACTTGCTGCTTCTGCAGCGCTTGCTGTTTCCGACATTCCATTCCACGGACCAATATCGGAAGTTCGCGTTGGCAGGGTGAATGGTAAATTTATACTTAATCCATCGTTTACACAAAATTGTGAATCCGATATCGACATGATGGTTGCTGCAACCTACGACAATATTCTCATGGTTGAGGGTGAGTTGAAGGAGGTTTCTGAAGCCGATATGCTCGAGGCTATTAAGCTAGCTCACGAGGAGATTAAGAGACAGTGCAAGGTTCAAATGGAACTTTCGGAGCAGTTGGGTAAGAATGTAAAGCGCACTTACTCTCATGAGAGCAAAGATGAAGAGTTAGAAAAGGCTGTTCGTGTTTTTTGCTATGATAAATGCTACGCCATTGCCAAGAGCGGCACTGGAAAGCATGAGCGCACCGATGCTTTTGATGCCGTAAAAGAAGAGTTTATGCTCACTATTCCGGAGGAGCAGCGCGAGGAGAAAAAGTCGTTTGTTGATCGTTACTACCATCAGGTTGAGAAGGATGCCATGCGAAATATGATTCTCGATGAGGGAATTAGACTCGATGGTCGTAAGACTGACCAAATTCGCCCAATATGGAGCGAGGTTGATTATCTACCTTCAGCGCACGGTTCAGCTATTTTTACTCGTGGTGAGACCCAATCGCTGACTACTGTTACACTTGGCACCAAACTCGACGAGAAGGTTATCGATGAAGTATTGCATAAAGGAACAGAGAAGTTTGTTCTTCACTATAACTTTCCAGCATTTTCAACCGGTGAGGCCAAGGCATCACGCGGAATTAGCCGTCGTGAAATTGGTCACGGCAACTTGGCACATAGGGCACTGAAAAACATGATTCCTCAGGGTGCGGAGAATCCATACGCAATTCGCGTGGTATCTGATATCCTCGAGTCGAATGGTTCTTCTTCAATGGCTACTGTATGTGCAGGAACGCTTGCCTTGATGGATGCAGGAGTAAAGCTCAAAAAGCCAGTTTCAGGAATTGCCATGGGTCTTATTTCTGATACAAAAAACTGGTCGTTGGGCCATCCTTTCCGACATCTTGGGTGATGAAGATCACCTTGGCGATATGGACTTTAAGGTTACCGGAACTGCCGATGGTATTACCGCTACCCAAATGGATATAAAGGTTGATGGTCTTTCCTATGAAGTTTTGGCAAAAGCACTTGCTCAAGCCAAAGAGGGTCGCATGCACATTCTGGGGAAAATTCTAGAAACTATGGACAAGCCACGGGAAGATTACAAGCCACATGTTCCAAGAATTGAGCAAATTTCCATTCCTAAGGAGATGATTGGACCGCTGATTGGCCCTGGAGGAAAGGTAATTCAGGAAATTCAGAAAGAAACCAGCACCACCATTACCATTGAGGAAGTTGACGGTAGAGGTATCGTGGATGTATTCGGTATCAACAAGGAGGCCATTACCAATGCTATGCGTTGGATAAAGGGCATTGTTGCTGTTCCCGAAGTGGGTGAAATATACAAGGGTAAGGTAAAATCAATATTGGCCTTTGGTGCCTTCATTGAAATTATGCCCGGAAAAGATGGCTTACTTCACATTTCTGAGATAGATTGGAAAAAGGTAAACGCTGTTGAGGACGTGCTTAAAGAGGGTCAAGAGGTAGAGGTTAAACTTATTGAAATAGATAAGAAAACCGGTAAAATGAGACTTTCCAGAAAAGCTCTTCTCCCAAAACCACAGGATACTGGTGGAAATGATTCAGGGAGTAAGCCAGGGAATAGAGAAAATAGATAACCCATTAATTTGGTTTTAATATAAGGAGGCGATAGCCTCCTTTTTTGATTGGTTCCATTTTAAAAAGTTAGACTAGTGAATAAATGAAACATATTTGTATTTTTGTGTAAGCTAAAAATAAACCATCTGCATATGAAAAAAGTTTCGCTGATTTTAGCGGCGCTGGTGCTGGTTCTAACTTCCTGTAACTTCAATGGTGTGAAGTATCCTAAAACAAAGAAGGTTGATCAAGTCGACACTTATTTTGGTGTTAAAGTTGCCGATCCTTACCGCTGGTTAGAAGATGACCGTTCCTCGGATGTAGAACAGTGGGTTAAGGAGCAGAATGCTGTTACTAATGGCTATTTGAGTAAGATTCCATTTAGAGAAAAGTTAAAACAACAGCTAACTAAAGTTTGGAATTATGCCAAGATGGGCATACCTACCAAACGGGGGAATATGCTTTTTTATCTGCAAAATAGTGGTTTAGAGAACCAGAGTGTGCTATACATGCAGAATGGAGAAAAGGGTAACCCTGTTGTGTTGCTCGATCCAAACAAGCTCTCCGGCGATGGAACAGTTGCTCTTTCGGATTACGAAGTGTCAAAGGATGGAAAATATTTAGCCTATGCCACTTCCGATGCAGGATCTGACTGGCAAACCATCAATGTGAAAAATATTGCCACGGGTGAAGTGTTGATGGATGAGATAAAGTGGGTTAAGTTTTCTTCAATCTCTTGGTTTAAGAATGGATTTTTCTACTGCCGTTACGATGAGCCTCAGTCTGGTAATAAACTGACAAATATAAACGAGAATCAGAAAGTATATTATCATAAGGCTGGAACCAGTCAAGCTTTAGACGAACTTATTTATCAGGACTTAGAGCATCCGTTGCGCAACTTTACTGCTCAGGTTACCTACGATGATAAATACCTTATATTATACGTTACTGAATCTACCAGTGGAAACAATATCATGATTAAAAATCTTCAACGGAACGAGGATTTTGTTCAGCTTACCATTGGTTTCGAGTTCGACTACAAGGTAATCGACCACATTGACGATAACCTATATGTATTGACCAACTTTAAGGCACCCAAATATCGATTGGTGGGTATTAATGTAAGAGCAGTAGATGTTGGAAATTGGCGTGAGATTATTCCGGAGAAGCGAGCAGTATTAGAAAGTGCTACCCTTGCGGATAATAAAATCATTTGTAACTATATTCAAGACGCCCATTCCGATATGGAAGTGTACAGCACAAAGGGCGAATTACTCAGTTCCATTAAATTACCTACGCTTGGTACTGCTTCTTCGCTTTCTGCTAACAAACAAGATAGCGTTGGGTTTTACTCCTTTACCTCCTTTGTTTATCCTGCCACAATATTTAAATATAATATAGTGACGGGTAGAAGCTCGGAGTTTTTTAAACCCAAAGTGAATGCTGATTTATCGCGTTACGTGGTGGAACAGGTCTTCTTCACCAGCAAGGATGACACTAAAATACCAATGTTCCTTGTTCACAAGAAGAATATTTCGCTCGATGGAACTAACCCTACACTGCTTTATGGTTATGGTGGTTTCAATATAAGTTTGATGCCTTACTTCTCGGCAAGTCGCCTTGTGTGGCTTGAGAACGGAGGCGTCTTTGCTGTTGCAAACATACGTGGTGGAGGGGAGTATGGCGAAAATTGGCACAAGGCTGGGACGAAACTTAATAAGCAAAATGTTTTCGATGACTTTATCTCCGCAGCAGAATATTTGATCGAAAAGAAGTATACCTCGTCGAAGAAGTTGGCCATTGAAGGAGGTAGTAATGGCGGACTATTGATCGGTGCTGTCGTAAACCAAAGGCCCGATCTATTTCAGGTTGCCATTCCAGAAGTTGGGGTTATGGATATGCTTCGTTATCAGAAGTTTACCATTGGATGGTCGTGGATGAGTGATTATGGCACTAGCGAGGATTCTTTACAGTTTGAGAACCTATATCGCTACTCGCCGCTGCATAATATTAGCAGTAAAGTTACCTATCCGGCAGTGCTTGTGACCACCGCCGACCATGATGACCGAGTAGTTCCAGCACACTCCTTTAAATATATTGCAACCTTGCAAGAGAAACAGACCGGCAAGCATAATCCTATGCTGATACGAATTCAAACTAGAGCAGGCCATGGAGCGGGCAAACCAACTTCTATTGCTATCGACGAATTGTCCGATATTTACGCCTTCATTTTCTACAACATGGATGTTGTTCCGCAGGAGTAGCATTATTGAATGCATTTTCATTACTTTAGGGGTTGGAATTTCCAACCCCTTTTTTTATCATGAGTGATTTGAATTACCTTGTTATTGAGGGAAATATAGGAGCAGGTAAGACAACATTGGCAAACATGCTTGCACTAAAAACTGGTGCCAGGCTGTTTGTAGAGCAGTTTGCCGATAATCCTTTCCTCCCTAAATTTTATAGCGATCCGGAGCGCTATTCATTCCCATTGGAACTCTCTTTTTTAGCCGAACGATATAGTCAGCTAAACAAGGAGTTACGCCATCAGGATCTATTCCACTTGATGACAATTTCCGACTATTTCTTTTTGAAATGCGTGATTTTCGCTAAGGCTAATCTGGCAGAGGACGAATTTATGCTGTTTTCACAAATATTTGAAATTATTTATAAAACACTTCCCAAGCCTGATCTTTATGTATATTTGCATTTACCGGTCGATAAGCTTCTTAAGAATATTGCAAAGCGGGGACGCGATTTTGAAAAAACGATTAAGGGGGAATATTTAGAAAAGATTCAGGATGGTTATTTCAACTTTTTTAAGCAACACCCCGAATATAAATTTCTAATTATTGAAACAAGCAATATCGATTTTGTGGCAAATAATGAACATTTTGACCGGTTGAGGCATTATATTCTAGATAAAAGTTATCCTCTTGGGATAAATAGGATTATCATGTAATTTTTTTTTTGTACATTTGTTGTCTAGCATCGTGTTGTAAAGTTTTAACGCACAAACCAATCAAAAAGATAAATTATGAAAAAAATCTGGTTAAACTTAGTAGTGGTTGGCCTTGGCGCAATTGCCTTTAGCAGCTGCTCCAATCCAGAAAAAATGAAGGAGTTTGAAGCTCAAATGTCAATGAAGGTAAGCCCAGAAATGCTGGTTGCCAAAGCTGACACTGTTGAGGCTACAATCACCGTAACTTTTCCAGCTAAGTATTTTCACAAGAAAGCAACCGTTGAGTTTACTCCGGTTCTGAAGTATGATGGTGGTGAATTTGTATGTGACCCTAAACTTCTCCAAGGAGAATCTGTTAAGGGAACCAATACAGTTATTCGCTACGAAGCTGGTGGAAGTTACACCCAAACTGTGAAGATTCCTTTTAAGGATGTAATGCGCAGTTCTACTCTGGAAATGAGAAAAAAACTTATCGTTGGTGATAAGAACATTACTTGGGGTGACAATAAAATTGCCGATGGCGTTATTGCTACCTATAAGTTGGTAGAGGTTGATCCTAAAGTAATTGCTATGACTCAAAACAGCTATGTTAAGAGCATTAGTGATTCAAAAATGGCTCAAATCCTTTTCCAAATTAACCGCGATGTTATTAACGACAAGGAAGTTAAAAAGGAAGACATTAAGGCTATTGAGGATTACATTGCCAATGCCAAAAAGGATAGCACCATGCAGTTGAAGGAGATTGGCATTTCTGCTTATGCTTCACCTGATGGTCCTATGACTCTTAACGAAAAACTTTCGAAAGGTCGTGGATCTAACTCTGCAAAATATTTAGAAAAATATTTCAAGAAATCTAAGGTAAAAGGTGTTGATAGCCTTTATAAGGTAACTACAACCGCTGAAGATTGGGACGGATTTAAGACGTTGATGGAACAATCGAATATTCAAGATAAGGACCTTGTATTGCGTGTTCTTTCTATGTATTCCGATCCTGCTGTTCGTGAAAAAGAAATAAAGAATATTTCTAAGGCATTTAAGATTATTGCTGAGCAAATTCTTCCTCAACTTCGTCGTGCAAAATTTGCCGCTTCTGTTGAGAAGATGAATCTTAATGATGATCAGTTAAAGGCTTTGGCTGCAGCTAACAAGATTGATTCTCTTAGCTTGGAGCAGCTAATTTATACTGCCGGTATTGTTACCGATAAGGCACAAAAGACTGCCCTTTATAATATGGCGGAAACAAAATATCCTACCGATATTCGTGCTTTCAATAATCTTGGTGTAATGGCTTTCAACGATGGAAACATGGATGAAGCTAAAGCTCAATTCACAAAGGGTCTTGCCATTAACAAAGATAATTCGGTTGTAAAGAACAATATGGGTGCTATTCTTCTAAAACAAGGTAACGTTGACGCTGCTGAGAAGATGTTCACCGAAGCTGCTGATGCAGGTAAGGAAGTTCGTTACAATCTCGGAATTGTTAGCATTATGAAAGGCAAGTATGAGCCAGCTACCGATTATTTTGGTGGTTCTGATTCCTTTAACCAAGGACTCGCTCTTTATCTTGTTAACAAGGCTGACGAGAGCAAGAGAATTCTTGACAAGGTTGATTCTGGTAAGTCATTCTATCTGAAGGCTGTTATTGCTGCCCGTCAGGGAAATGAAGCAGACGTTCTTAATAACATGAGAACTGCCGTTGGTAAGGATGCTTCTTTGAAGGCTTATGCCATGAAAGATATGGAATTTAAGAGTTTTATGCAGAATGAGGTTTTCAAAACTTTACTTCAGTAATTACTCAAAATATTATATTTAAAAAGGGAACCTTCGGGTTCCCTTTTTTTTTGATTTATACCGAAGCTATTTTTATATTAACTGTTGGTAGAAATGCCACATTACAATTCCTGCACTTACTGCAATATTTAGCGAATGTTTTGTTCCTTCTTGTGGAATTTCAATACTACAATCACACTGATTAATTACGGCTTGCTGAACCCCTTTCACTTCATTGCCAAACACGAGGGCATATTTGTGCTTCTTTTCGGCTCTAAATTGATTGAGCATAATGCTATTTTCTACCTGTTCTACGCCAATAATAATCCAGCCGTCTTTTTTTAACTTTTCTACCGCCTCCAAGGTGGAAGCTGAATGTTCCCATGTTACCGAAAATTCTGCGCCTAATGCAGTTTTATGAATTTCTGGATGTGGGGGCGGAGTGGAAATTCCACACAAAACGACCCTATCTACCATAAATGCATCGGCAGTACGTAATACTGATCCAATGTTGTTGAGACTTCTGATATTGTCGAGCACAACTGTTACACCAATCTTTGGTATTGACTTGAACTCTTCAACGCTTGGTCTGTTTAACTCCTGAGTGGTAAGCTTACGCATTTTAGTATCTATTGGATGGCAAAGTTAGCTTACTCCCATAAATTCTCTACATTTAGTACAATTAAAGAACTAGAAATTCACTAGCTATGAACATTCACGAGTACCAGGCAAAGGACTTGCTAAAGCGCTTTGGAGTGCCTATACCGGAAGGTAGAATGGCCTTAACTCCCACCGATGCTGTAAAAGCGGCAGAGGAGATACAGTCATCTATCCACAATGATAAATGGGCCGTTAAAGCCCAAATTCACGCAGGTGGCAGGGGGAAAGGTGGTGGTGTAAAAATTGCCTCTTCGTTACAGGAGGTGGAACAATATGCTTCTGCAATTCTTGGGATGACTCTGGTTACCCATCAAACGGGATCAGCAGGGAAACTGGTTAGGCGCTTACTCATTGAGCAGGGAATATACTATCCTGGCGATTCGCCAGTGAAGGAATTCTACATGAGCCTGTTGCTCGATCGTAAAACAGGAAGAACGGTTTTGGTATACTCTCGCGAGGGGGGGATGGATATTGAGGCAGTTGCGGCTACTACTCCTGAACTCATTTTTAAGGAGGAGGTTCATCCAATGGGACTACAACCATTCCAGGCAAGAAAGATTGCTTTTAATTTAGGACTTGGTGGTAAGGCCTATAGCAATATGGTGAAGTTTGTAGAGATTCTAGTAAAGGCTTATGCTGGAATTGATGCCTCTTTGTTGGAGATTAATCCGGTGGTAAAAACATCTGACGATCTTATTATTGCAGCCGATGCTAAAATAAACTTGGATGATAACGCTCTCTTTCGTCATCCCGATTTTGAGGGGCTCCGTGATAAAGACGAAGAGGATCCATCGGAAGTGGAGGCCAGCGAATTTAATCTCAACTTTGTAAAGCTCGATGGTAATGTGGGATGTATGGTGAATGGTGCTGGACTGGCCATGGCTACCATGGATATTATAAAGTTAGCGGGAGGAAATCCCGCAAATTTCCTTGATGTTGGTGGTGGTGCCAATGCAAGAACAGTTGAAGCGGGTTTTCGCATTATTTTAAAAGAGCCTAATGTAAAGGCCATTTTAATTAACATTTTTGGTGGAATTGTGCGGTGCGATCGTGTTGCTCAAGGAGTAGTGGATGCATATAAGGCAATTGGCAACATCTCTATTCCCGTAATTGTTAGGCTCCAGGGTACCAATGCCGAGGAGGGGAAGGCATTAATTGATGGTTCTGGACTTAAGGTGCACTCGGCCATAACACTTAAAGAGGCGGCCGACTTGGTTAAATCAGTTGTATAGCTATTGTTTGTTTTGATAAAAGAAAAAGGTCCACATAACGGTGGACCTTTTTTTGATTAATAAGATTCTGACCTTACTTTTTTTTACAAGAAGATATTCCAAAAATACTGTATAGACCACAGCAACCCATAAAGGCTGTTGCAAATGGTATAATTGCTATTAAGCCCCACCAACTTTGATAGTAAATTCCGGCAGCTGCAATAGCGGCACCGATTACAATGCGGATAATTTTATCTGCACTTCCAACATTCTTTTTCATGTTTTAAACTTTTTAATTGAGGTAGTATATGCATTAAAAAATCAATTTTGTCTTATTTATTGGTTGATTATTTCAACGTATGTATCAATAAACAGTGTAATATTAATATAGTTCAATTGGTAAAAGTATCACTGGATCGAATTAGCAACTACTTAACAAATGGTAAGAGCATAAAAAAAGGCCGATGTTATTATCGACCTTTTGTATTGATATTCTTTGTTTACCAAGCAATGTTTTTGCGTTTTACTGGCATTGTCATACATCTCGCTCCACCGCCTCCGCGGGGAAGTTCTGAACCGTCGATGGTTATAACAAACTTTTTAAAATCTTTCAGATCTATTCGATTATTAATAACATCTTTAGCGCGGATAATTTCAAAACCATTGAGACTCATCTCCTCCATGGTGTAAATATTCCGAGCGTATCCAATTACCTTTCCTGGCCCAATCGCAAAAAAATTTGCACCACTATGCCACTGCTCCCGTTCCTGTGTCCACTGATCTTTTCTTCCGCCACAGTAAATAGGCTTAAGATCCATACCCAAATCTTTTAGTGCAACTATTAGATTCTCAACATTTTTGATGTTTTGAACTTTCCCATTTTCAATGGTGATCTGGACGGTTTGGTATTTATTGGGCTGAAGTATTACAGGTTCAAATATCATGCATTTATCCACATCGAGAAAAGTAAAAACCATATCGAGGTGTATAAATGATTCTGGTGCTTCAGGCAACTCCTGTACAAGAATATACTGCTTTTTAATCTCACTTTTAGTAAGCATCCGGTTAATAATGAAGTCGATACCTTGAGTGCTTGTTCTGAGGCTACTTCCAACTAGTAAAATATCCTCGCGTGCAATGAGAATATCGCCGCCCTCAATGGTAACATTATCGTTTTCTGTGAATTTAAGCGGATTTACGGTTACTGTTTTAAATGTTCCCGAAAGGTTAAAGATAGACTCCATGATAAGTGTTTCACGTTGTCTTACTTGGCTGGCCATTTTAGAAATAAGCACTTCATTATGAATGGAGATGGACGCGTCGCGAGTAAAGTAAAAATTGAAGAGAGGGCTGGATGAAAATCGCTCTTTACTTAAAAAACTAGTTAGATTGTTCCTTTTTAGAGTTACTCCCTCGATGAGTTGACGGGATAGTTCCTTGGGGTCAAGCATTAGTAGCTCATCCTTAATGCCATAGTTGTTTTCAAGATTACAAATCTGATCAATTAGATGTTCCTTTGCCTTTTCATTGCTTACAACCTGTGTGAGAAGGTCAGAAACCTGATAGGTCTTGGCAATTTTGGAAAGAACTCCGCTAAGTTTGCGCATACTCCTTTCTAGCCACAGCAAGATTCAGGATATCGCTGTAGAGTGCACGCTGAGCATTTTTCGGGGTCATATTTTCCAACTCTGCCCCAGGAGTATGGAGAATAACCCCTTCAAGCTCGCCCACTTCTGAGCATACGTTAATTTCCACCCTGCTATCCATACTTAGATTATTTGTTTTTATTCTGGTTGGCAAATTTATAATAATGGCTTGATTAACAAAAGTTAATTGAAAAATGAAGGTGCTGTTTAATAGCACTTGTCAACCATGCACTATTCTCTTAAAGGTAAATTATTTACCACTGATTTTAAAGTTACAGCAAAATTGTTATTGAAAACCATGGTTTTGGGTAATCATGGTGGAAAAAAAGTAAAGGAAGACATTTGCCTTCCTTTACTAAAATAAGATTAAGCGTTATGCTACAGGTAACTTTCCAGTGGGGCACAAGTGCAAACCAAGTTTCTGTCGCCATAACCATCATTAATACGGGCAACGGCTGGCCAAAATTTGTTTTCTGCAATCCAGGCAAGAGGATAAGCTGCTTTTTTTCTGCTATAGCAATGTTTCCATTCATCGGCAGTAACTTCCTCCGCTGTATGGGGAGCATTTTTCAGCACATTATCTTCCTTATCTGCCTTGCCCGACTTTATCTCTTCGAGTTCAGCTTTAATGGCAAACATTGCTTCAATAAACCGTTCCAGTTCTTGAAGCGATTCACTTTCGGTGGGTTCAATCATCAGTGTGTCGTGAACGGGAAAGGATATGGTAGGTGCGTGAAATCCATAATCCATAAGGCGTTTGGAAATATCTGTAACATCTACGTCATACTCTTTTTTGAATTCTCGGCAGTCAACAATCATTTCGTGACCTACACGTCCTGTTTCGCCAGTATAAAGTATGGTGTATTGTTCCTTCAACCGAGTAGCAAGATAGTTGGCATTCACAATGGCTAATTCTGTTGCTCTACGTAACCCTGCTTCACCAAGCATTTTGATGTAGCCAAAGGTGATAGGGAGAACGCTGGCACTACCATAAGGAGCAGCACTAACTGCTTTGATTGGTTGTTTTCCACCGGTAGGAACAATGCAGTGGGAGGGAAGGAAGTCGGCCAAGTGCTTGGCTACTGCAATGGGGCCAACGCCAGGTCCACCGCCACCATGAGGAATTGCAAAGGTTTTATGCAGATTTAGGTGGCATACATCGGCACCTATGAAACCTGGGTTAGTGATTCCAACTTGGGCATTCATATTGGCTCCATCCATGTATACCATTCCGCCATTAGTGTGGATTATATTTATCATCTCCTTTATGCGACTTTCGAATACACCATGGGTTGATGGGTAGGTAACCATAAAGCAGGAGAGCTTATCTTTGTGCTCCTCTGCCTTCTGTTTGAGATCATCTATGTCGATGTTTCCTTTGCTGTCGCAGGCAACAACTACAACATCCATTCCAGCCATTGCTGCGCTTGCAGGGTTTGTTCCATGTGCCGAAGCTGGGATAAGTGCCACATTACGGTGCCCTTCGTTTCGACTAATGTGATATTGACGAATGACCATCAACCGGAGTATTCTCCTGCGGCTCCTGAATTGGGCATCAACGATACGGCGTGGAAGCCGGTAATTATTGCGAGGTCGTGCTCAAGTTCGTGAATCATCTCCATATAGCCTTCAACTTGGTTAGCAGGAACAAATGGATGAACATTTCCAAATTCAGACCAACTAAGTGGAAGCATTTCTACCGCGGCATTGAGCTTCATGGTGCAAGAGCCTAGTGAAATCATGCTGTGGGTGAGGGAGATATCTTTGCGCTCCAACTTTTTAATGTAACGCATCATCTCCGTTTCGGAGTGATACTTATTAAATACCTTTTCGTTTAAGTAGTTGGAGGTTCGGGCAAATTTGCTATCGAATCCAATCTTCTCAACAACCTTCAGTGTATTTTCAGATTTTTTTCCTAAGGCAATACCAAAGATTTCGCCAATTAAGTTAATCTCAGCAAGGGTGGTAACCTCATCAAAGCTCATCCATACTTTGTTGTCAGCTTTGTAGAAGAAATTAATTTCGTGCTTTAAGGCAATCTCTTGAATTGTTGAGGCAGTTATGCCTGAAGGTAAAATTACTTCGAGCGTGTCGAAGAAATTACGGGTAGAGAGTTTGTAACCTAACTTTTCAAGTGAGTTTGCAACGGCAACGGCATGGCTATGTGCGTGCTTTGCAATCATCTTTATGCCTTCGGGACCGTGGTAAACAGCATACATGCCTGCCATGGTGGCTAGCAATGCCTGAGCCGTGCAAATATTGGAGGTGGCTCTTTCACGTTTGATATGTTGTTCGCGTGTTTGCAAAGCCATACGTAGGGCCTTGTTGCCATTTTTGTCAATGGAAACACCAATTATTCGCCCTGGCATTTGACGCTTGTATGCATCTTTGGTGGCAAGGTATGCTGCATGTGGTCCTCCAAAACCCATTGGAACGCCAAAACGTTGGGTAGAACCAATAGCAATGTCGGCACCCCACTCACCAGGCGCTTTGATGAGTGCCAAGCTAAGAATATCGGCAGCAACCGTAACTAGCACATCTTTTTCGTGGGCTTTGGTTGCGAATGCACTGTAATCACGGATCTCACCGTTAGCAGCAGGGTATTGGAGAATGGCACCAAAAACTTTATTGTTGAACTCAAAGTCCTGATATTTTCCAACCTGAACAATTATACCTGCAGGGTTTGAACGTGTCTGAATAACATCAAGTGTTTGAGGATAAATATTTTCATCAACAAACAGAATATTTTTTTCTTCTTTACTGCAGCCCTCGATCGTAACCCATGCATCATGAGCATCGCTTCAGCAGCAGCGGTGGCCTCGTCGAGTAGGGAGCAGTTTGAAATCTCCATACCTGTTAGATCTAGCACCATGGTTTGAAAATTGATGAGTGCTTCGAGCCTTCCTTGAGAAACTTCTGCTTGATATGGAGTGTAGGAGGTGTACCAACTTGGGTTTTCAAAGATGTTTCGGAGAATAACGGCAGGGGTAGAAGTTCCATAGTAACCCATACCAATGAAAGAACGGTATGCTTTATTTTTGGCTGCAATACCCTTTATTAACTTTAAAAATTCGTATTCCGTTAGTCCTTCTTTAAGGGCAAGTGGTTGTGGTAGTCTGATGGATTTTGGCACTGTTTGATCGATGAGCTCCTCGATAGAAGATACTCCAATATGCTTAAGCATTTGACCAAGTTCACTGTCGCGAGGTCCATTGTGGCGATTAACAAATTTATCGGTAGCCATTGGCTTAGTTTATTGATTGTTAAACAATTGCGTTAAAAATTGTGAGGCAAAAATAAGAATAAGAAAAGAGATTCCCTACGATGCAAGTCATAAAAAACCATGTTTTTGAGTATCATTTTGGAGTTTAGATTTGACCAAGGAGGAAGGGGTTGGTTAGCGCTTCGTTTCCAATGCTCGTTTTTGGACCATGACCTGCAAACACGGTATACTCATCACCTAAGGTTAGCAGTTTTGTCCGAATGCTATTCATTAATTGGTCGTAATCTCCACCGGGAAGGTCGGTTCGTCCAATACTACCAGCAAAGAGTGCATCTCCCGTTATAACAAACTTTTGATTTTCCGATACAAAAGCAACGCTCCCACGGCTATGTCCCGGAACGTGTAAAACTTTCAAAACACTATTGCCAAACTGTACAACCTCACCATCTTAATAAAATCATCTAGGGCGGGAGGTGTTTCTAAGGTAAAACCAAACATTTTGCCTTGTTCTCCTGCGTTTGCTAGCATCTCTTTTTCTGCTTGATGTGCCTTTGCTTTGAGCCCATACTTTGTGTAAACAAATGCGTTACCCAAAACATGGTCGATATGACAATGCGTATTGAGCAGTAACGTTGGTTTAAGATGTTCATTATTAATAAACTGTTCCAACTCTTGCTTTTCCTCTGCGGTGTAGCATCCAGGATCAATAATTACGCACTCTTTAGATTCATCAAAGAGCACATAGGTATTTTGTTGAAAGGGGTTGAAAATAAATCGTTGAATGGTTATCATAGAGGTGAATTTTTAGCCATCAGTTCCTTTTAGCAAAGGAACAAAGATGAATGTTCCGTGTTCAGATATTTTGGTTTGACCGTCGATTATTTCTACTAGTGTCATGGTTTGACTTTTGGAGTCACCAACAGGGATAACCATTCGACCACCCTCGGCCAGTTGCTCCACTAATTCGGTTGGGATTGTGGGGGCACCGGCTGTTACTAAAATGCGTTGAAAAGGGCCATATGCCGGTTTCCCTTTATACCCATCGCCAAAAAAGTAATGGGGCTTATATCCCATCTGCCCAAGAAGTATTTGAGATTTTGTAAAGAGTTCTCTCTGTCGCTCAATGGTAAAGACCTTTGCGCCTAATTCGCATAGAATGGCTGTTTGATAACCAGAACCGGTGCCAACTTCAAGAACTTTGGTGTGCTTTTCAAGCTTTAATAATTCGGTTTGAAAAGCAACGGTATAAGGTTGTGATATTGTTTGGCCAGCACCGATTGGAAATGCGTTATCTCGATAAGCAAAATCGAGAAAGCTGCTCTCCATGAAGAAGTGTCGGGGAACAGTGTTAATTGCAGCTAGTACTGCTTCGTCATATATTCCTTTACGTCTTAACTCTTCGGTTAATTTAAGACGCAAACCTTTATGTCTGTAGGTGTCAACTAGTTTATGAACTACCATTTTTATTATTGTAGAAACAAAGATAACATCCATTCTTCAAATTCTAACTTACGGATGCCATATTGTAAAAATGTTATTAACAACCTAAGTTGATAAGTAATGGCTATGTATGTGTAAAAAACAGACAATGAATGGTTATGTTTGTAACGTATGGAAGTAATGGCGGTCAAAATAAGTGTTCTAGGAAGTAAGTCAGATTATGAGTGGCTTTACGGAAGCACGCTGGATGATAACTTGCAGTTTTGTGAGCCAAACGAGATTAATGGGATAATGGCTTCGGAGTATTGCTCTGGAAGTATCATAATTGTTGGTGCTAAGGCGGGATTTCGATTTCCGGAATTGGCTAACCTTATTCGGCATGGACATTCTTTATTCATCTATGATATACTCATTTTAACGGAAGACGAACTTACCCGGTTAATTGAACTTGCGGAGGAGGCGGGAGTGGTTGTTTTTCCTCGGTTACCTGGTCGATTAATGTTCTCTTCGGAGGATCGGTTGAAACCATTGGCAGCGACCCTTGAAGTCGGCTTACCTGCAGACAATAAACCGGTTAGCTGGATTACCCACTGTATTAATTCAGTTGCCTTTGCCGTGAGCTTAGTTCCATTTGGCGTAAAGCGCACGAAATATGTTGATGGCGATGGGATTGCTCAGCATACTCGTTTTTTTGGTTGCCAGCTGGAATTCGAAAATTCCTCTTTGGTTTCTGTTAGCGTTTCGTTAAACGGCAAGGCGGAGGAACAGTTGATTAGGGTTGTTGGCCATGGTGGCATTTACCGATATTCTAAAGAATTGGAAAAAACTGACGATCATTCTCTACTTTATCCTATTTCGGCAAAGGATCAACTATTACTATTTTTAAATGCATTACAGCAAGGTGAAACCATGCTTCTGGCCCAGGAGCTAAGGCAGGCAATGCAAATTCTTCATATTTACCACGATTTAGAATCCCGTTTCGTTCAAGCATAACCAGAATTGCTATTTTTGTGAAAACTTTACCCGGTTGAAACGAAGGTTTATTCTCACTAAATATCTTATTTACGATTTTTTATCGGCTGCTTCGGCTTGGATTTGTTTTTCCTATTTACTGAAGGTAAGACTTCTGCATTCAATCGAGTCGGTATTTGAATTACTAACGCCCGATTTCTTATATACGCTCATTTTTATTCCCCTTTTCTGGTTGGTGCTGTATTCAATATCGGGATTTTATACCGATGTTTTTAGGCGGTCTCGCTTGAGCGATTTTTTTCAGACAGCCGGCCAATCTCTCATGGGAGGTATTCTTATCTTCTTTATTTTAATTCTTGGCGATTTTGCTGGAAGTGTACGCAATTACTATGAATCGTTTGGGTTACTAGTTTTATTACACTTTTCATTTACCTATCTGCCAAGGCTAATTATCACTTCACTTATTATTAATCAAATTCGGAAGCGCCGACTTGGATTTAATACACTGCTGGTGGGCGATGGTGCGGAGGCCATTCAATTATATAATGAAATAGAAACGCTTAAAGCACCGCAGGGTCATCTTTTTGTTGGCTATGTGGCTACATCTGGTAAGAATAGTGAGTTGCTAGCTACAATACCTTGCTTGGGAACTTTCAATGATCTAAACAGGGTGATTGATGAACATGATATTGAGGAGGTGATTATAGCTCTGTCAACCAAAGAATCGCTTAAAATACAGCGCGCAATTAACGACCTATACGGGAAGAAGGTTCAAGTAAAAGTTATTCCAAGCCTTTATGATTTTCTACCGGAAAGGTAAGAATGAGTTCAATTTTAGGCACACCATTAATTCTGGTGAACCATAGGCTTATGCCAGCTTGGCAGGAGCTTACTAAGTTGTTTCTCGATTTTGTGGTTTCTTTCATTGCCATTATAATGCTATTGCCGCTGGGGCTATTCTTGGCCATTATCGTTAAATTTACCTCGCGAGGGTCTATTTTCTTTAGGCAAGAGAGAATTGGTAGGTATGGAAAACCATTTGTTTTGATTAAGTTTCGAAGCATGATTACCAATTCGGAGGAGAAGGGGCCTGCGCTTAGCAGTAAATTAGATAATAGAGTAACTTCATTTGGTCGATTTATGCGCAAAACGAGACTCGAATGAACTTCCAAATTTTTTTAATGTATTGAGGGGGGAGATGTCGCTTGTGGGTCCACGACCTGAACGACAATACTATATCGACCAAATTGTTAAAAAAGCACCATACTATCTTCATCTGCAAAAGATCAAGCCAGGAATTACATCTTGGGGACAGGTCAAATATGGGTATGCGGAAAATGTTGATCAGATGGTTGAACGGCTTAAGTATGATATCTTGTATTTGGAAAATATGACTCTGATGGTTGATTTTAAGATTATCATATACACACTCATTACCGTTTTCAGGGAAGAGGGCTTTAACCGTTCAATAGTTTTATCTCTTTTATTGGCTGATAAATTGGATCGCCGAAACCAACAATACTTTGATATAGGTATATGCTGTTGATGAGATAGTTGCCCAAAGGTATCATGCCAAATTTATTTTTGAGTTCATTAATTATATCGCTAAATCCATTTCCTCTTGGTCTTGCGAGGGTAAGGTGAGGTTTATATGGATTGAAGTTTGAACTAAATCCTAATTTTCTCACCAATTCTTCAGTATCGGCAGCCAAGCTGTTCCAGTGTGCTATTTTGTGCTACGTCGGCCCATAATACTTTAGGCTTGTCACTTTGACCAAAAAATCCAAAGCCAAAGAGGGAGATGTCGAAAGGTTTATAGTTGATGGCAGCGTTGCCCAGTTCTTCTGTTATTCGGTTAATGAGTAATTTTTCAGTATGGCCAATAAACGTAGGGTAATATGATAGTTGGAGGGAGGTACCCATTTTACCTTCATTCCATTAAGCTGTGCTTTTAATTTGCTTTGTAAAGTTGAAAGGGCTTGACTTTCGGTTATTTTTATCGCTATAAAAGTTCTTATGAGTTCATTTGTGTTGTGCTGAATAACCATTTTTTATATATTTCACAAAATCAAAAGTAAGAAAGACATGGAACATGAGAAAATATTTGCTGTGATATTATCTGGTTGTGGTGTTTATGATGGATCCGAAATCCAGGAAGCTGTCATGACCATGTTTGCCATCAAAAAATTGGGCGCAAAGTATTTGATTTTTGCTCCAGATATTGCACAGCATCATGTAATTAATCATATAACCGGAGAGGAGATGGTAGAGCAACGCAATGTGCTGATTGAATCGGCTCGTATTGCAAGAGGCGATATTGCACCCCTTAGCAGCTATGACCCTAAAGCTGCTGATGGTATTATATTTCCAGGAGGATTTGGTGCTGCTAAGAATTTGTCCTCGTTTGCTTTTGATGGATCAAAATGCAAGGTTATTCAGGATGTTGAAAGAGCCATTGTGCAAACACATAAGGCAGGAAAGCCTATTGGTGCATTGTGTATCGCTCCCGTTTTAATTGCTAGTGTTTTGAAAAATGTTGAGTTAACCATTGGCAACGATAAAAATATTGCTTTGGCACTGGAAGAGATGGGAGCTCACCATTCGGTTGCAAAACAGGGAGCGGTGGTGGTGGATAAAAAAAATCTTGTATTTACTACCCCATGTTATATGCTCCAAGCAACCATTCTTGATATTGCCGAAGGAGCCAATTCAATGGTAAAAGAGATGCTCAAATACATGAACTAGTGGTTGTTGGCGAGACTAGAGTTGACCGCTTTCCATTAGCAGGATGAGTCGGTCTACCATTTTATCGTCTCCCTCCTTGTCAAATTTTGTTTTGAGATTTGAACCAACCATTCGCGCCATAGCTTGCCAAAAGAAAGCATTGAACGGGCCTTTAATTTGTCTTACAATATCATAGGTTGTCTCTCCGGTTTCTCTGTCGACAAGCTTAACTAAAAGTTTACCTTGTGAGATGGTCAATTTGCGAAGTGGAGCATCAAACTCTTTCTTCATCTCATCTTCCACCTGATTTACATAGATTCTTTTTTCACGTTCCGTTTTAAGCGTTAAAAAGGTTTTATTCATCTCAAAGAGTTTTTGCTTTGCTAGTTGCGAGTATGGATAAACCTTCTTAATGTTGTAAATTAACTTTTGGTATCTTCGAAAATCAGATTGGCTTTTAAACTTGTATGGTGGAAAAATATAGATGGGTTTAAGTGGAATATATGGTAGCGTATCTCGTCCAACCACCATTTTAGGAACGAGATATCCGGTAATCGAATCGTCTTTTACTTGACCATTGGCAGAGGAAACATTGAGTGTACCAACAGTAATAAGTACCAATATTTTAAGACTTTGTTGTAACATATTGGCAAATAGAATTAGGTATTTTGTAAACGATTTTTTTGGTCAAATGTTTTACATTAACCGATGCAAATTTACTACATATAGTGAACCATTGTTTCGAAAATTGGTTAAGGTTTCCAGTATTGTATCACCTCTTTCTTTTTATTTTTACACAAAACAATAAAATGGATAAGAACAATAGAAAATATAACAATAAGGAAATTACTGTATACTGGCATCCCTCGGAGTGTATCCATGCGTCTACTTGCTATTCGAAGCTAATTTCGGTATTTAATCCAAGAAATCGTCCTTGGATAAATATGGATGGTGCGGCTACTGATCGAATCATTGAAATTGTGAATGAGTGTCCAACTCGCGCATTAACTTTTAAGTGGAATGATCCTGAGAAAAATTATTTGGAGAAATCTGAAAAAATTGTGGGTGAGGATGAGGAGAGATCGATACCCGAATTTAATGCGAATGAACCTATTCGGATACAGGTAATGATGAACGGTCCGCTGGTGATATCGGGTCGATTTAAACTTTATGGTCCCAAGGGCGTTGAGTTAAAAAGTATGCAAATGATATCTATTTGCAGGTGTGGTCATTCTCACAATCCTCCATTTTGCGACGGGACCCATTTTAAAGTTGGTTTTAACGGTTAAGTGTGAAATACCATGATTGATAAAAAAGAAGATAAAGAGAAGACCATTTCAGCCGAAATAAAAGTTCCTGGCCATGGTCCCATTAAGATATTTGGCAATTTTGAAATATTTAAGGAAGGAATGAAGTTGGACGTCGAGGGAGATTCCGTAGAGTTCTGTGGCTGTGGTCGTTCAAAAAATCCTCCCTTTTGTGATGGAACACATAAAATGGTTAGATTAGGTTAGTTTAACTCCCGCAATTGCGGAAGTTATTAACCCATCATTTTTATTTTTTCTGACGAAATGCGTTAAGTGTATCTTCAATCACCCAATCCCAAACGGTTGTCATGGTGAGTCCCATATTTCTGATCTGTTGGGGAATAATGCTATTTTTACTCATTCCTGGAGTAGTATTCAATTCCAATAGGTAAAGTTTATTGTGGCTATAAATGAAATCTACACGTACAATTCCCTTACAGCTGAACCATTGATATAGCTTAAATGCCGATTGCTGTACAAGTTCGGTAATTTCAGGTGATATTCTAGCGGGCGTAATTTCGTCGCACAGGCCAGGGGTATATTTTGCCTCATAATCGAAGAATTCTTTCTTACTCGCAATCTCGGTTACCGGCATAATGAGTTCATGATTCTCCGATTTGTATATTCCACAGGTAAGTTCAATGCCATCGATGAACTCTTCAACTAAAACTTCGTCATCTTCGGTAAAGGCGTCGTTAAGCGCTTTTGGTAGCATTTCCAAAGATTTTACTTTAGTAACGCCAAAACTACTTCCACTCTGGTTTGGCTTAACAAAGCATGGTAGCCCTACCTCTTTAAATATTTCATCTGGCGTTGCTGGTTTTGTTCGTTTTACCAAAAAATGGCGTGCAAGTTGAACCTTGGCTTCCCTCGCATAGGTTTTTGTGGCATACTTATTAAAGGTAATAGCAGAGGTTCCAACTCCACAAGTTGTATAGGGAATACGGGTAAGCTCAAAATATGACTGAAGAATTCCATTTTCACCCGGTGTGCCGTGAATGGCAATTAGGGCGCAGTCGAATTGTATTTTATGGCCATCAAGCTTGAGGCTAAAATCGTTTTTATCGATGTGATGTTCATTGCCATGAGAATCGTCCATAAACCATTTTGGGCCTTTAACCGTAATGATGAAAGGTTCGTATTTTTCATGGTTCAACACCTCACAAATTTGAGCCGCACTTTGAACGGAGATAACACACTCCGAGGAGTCTCCTCCAGCCATTATGGCTATATTTTTTTTCATTCCTTTTGAAAAATTTGAGCAGGAAAGTTATTAAAAAAACGCTCTGATGACTCCCCTTTTGTTGAAATTGACTATCCGTTGTTGCGATTGAGAAGTCGCATTCTTATGAATAACTTAATTTTCAGGTTCATCCATGGAAATGTCACGTGACGAAATATATGTTCTCCATTTTCTGATAACTTCCTTCATATCATCTGGGATTTCGGAGGTAAAGAGCATCTCCTTTTTGGTAGTGGGATGAATAAATCCTAGTGTTTGGGCATGAAGTGCGTGTCGAGGAAGAATTTTAAAGCAGTTATTTACAAATTGCTTGTATTTTGTAAAAGTTGTACCCTTGAGAATTTCGTTGCCGCCATACTTTTCATCATTAAAAAGAGGATGACCAATATGCTGAAAATGAGCTCTGATTTGGTGAGTTCTTCCAGTTTCGAGATGACATTCCACCAGATTTACGTACCCAAATCTCTCTAGAACGTTGTAGTGAGTTATGGCCTCTTTACCATGGCTTTCGTCGGTAAAGACAGCCATCTTTTGCCTGTCATATAGGCTGCGTCCGATATTCCCCGTAATAGTTCCTGAATCTTGAGGAAGGTCGCCCCATACCAATGCGATATAACTTCGTTTTGAAGTATGGTTGAAAAATTGCTTAGCCAATAAATTGTGGGCTAACTCATTTTTAGCAACGACAAGCAGCCCAGAGGTATTTTTATCGATGCGATGAACAAGTCCTGGTCTTATTTCACCATTTTGGTAGGTCGGTAAATCTTTAAAATGGAAAACGAGGGCATTTACTAAGGTCCCGGTCCAGTTTCCATGTCCGGGGTGTACAACCATCCCTGCCGGTTTATTTACAATTAGGAGGTCGTCATCTTCGTAGGTAATATTGAGTGCAATGTCCTCCGGCTGTATTTCAGTATCCCTTGGTGGATAGGGCATTACAATGGTTATAACATCTACTGGTTTTACCTTATAATTAGATTTAACCGGATTTCCGTTCACAAGAATATTTCCTGCATCGGCAGCGCTTTGAATCCTGTTTCGTGATACGTTCTCAATTTCTGCGAGAGGAACTTGTCTACTCTAAGAAGCGATTGACCTTTATCAACAATAAACTTGAAGTGCTCGTAGAGTTCCTGTTGCTCTTCGTTTTCCTCCTCCAAAAACTCCTCGTTCTCCTTCGTGTTTACCATAATGCTCTAGCGTGAAATAATAAGTTTTTTAGTTGTAATACCATTATTTGTTTGAACTCTTACAAGATATAAGCCATTTGGTAGCTCTCCAATGCTAACTTGCTGATTAGCCACCAACTGTTTTACTAGCTTACCAGCCATATCGTAAATCATTGCTGGTATTTGGGTATTCTCCTGATCAACTTGAATGGTAATGGACTCGCTTGCTGGATTTGGGTAGATGCTCATGCTGCTTGGTGAGGAGTTGGGCACTACAGCAGTTGTAGGTCCATTGTCTGCTCCAAAAACAGGTCTGATCATTAGTGTACCATCAATTCCAGAATTGATCCAATTGCCGGAAAGATTGTAAAACAGCTTACTTTGGCTATTTATATTTCTATCGAAGCCAACGTTGAGCATATCTGCTGATATTTGCTTCCAGCCAACATAGAATGTTTCATTAATTTTATTGGCGTATCGAGTTTAATATACGCAAATTTGTTGAGGGAATCGGTATATATGGGTTTCTCACCAACCTGACTATAGATTTCACTTCCGGGAACGCCATTATTGTTGGACCACACTTTTAGGTAGAACCGGAGGCTGGTGGTAGAGTTGCTAAGTGTTTTGTTAAAATAGAGGTAAACACCACGAAGGGTATCTGCAATTATGGGGGTAAATTTAAGGGCTACCATTGCATTTGATGCACCTTCGCCAGAAATACCATAGCCGTTTTCAGCGCTTCCATCATCGTATGCATAGTAGTTTTTGAAAACTTGAATGCGTGTAATGGTATCGTTCCATCTGAAAATTTTACGATTTTCGGCAATGTCTGTTAGAAGATACGCTTTGATTTGAAATTGTGCAGAATCTGCACTTGGAGAGGCGAGGTCATACTTGAATAATCGCTCAAATTTAAACGATTGTAGTGGATTAATATTTTCAGCTCCTCCAGAAAAGTAGTAGGGGGAGGTGTGGCTAAGCTCTTCTGTATTTCAAATTGTCGGGTAACATTCCATATCGTATTTCCCAAATTTTGGTAATATAATGTTAGAGTGTCGGGTTGTAGGTAAATCGAAGAGATATCTCCTTCTTTAAAATGGGTCCAAGGTATGGCTTCATAGTTTTGAAGCAATGAATTAAAGGGTGTGTCAACCCCACGTCATTCAGTAGAGTATCATTAGCCGTTCTACCGCTGTTAATATAAATCAAGTCTATATTCCACTGGTCTGCGTTGGCCTTAAAACCTGGGAAGGTGGAGTTATTTGAAAGCGAACCAATGTTGTAGAATTTAATGCGAAAGCTATCAGTTAAGAAGTAGCTTTGGTTCAGCTGAATCATTACGTGATGGAAGGAGTCGATTACTGCGTTGGTAACTACCTTTTGCTCATTGGATAGGTAGTTGTTTTCCTGAACGGTACCATCAACAACAATTGCTGACCATGCTTTAATCCAACTTTTTAGCGAGTTTGAGTATAGATTTAAGACTAAAGAATCTTGTGATTCTGGTATCTCCCCCTTTCCGCAAGGCTGGTATTCAAAACTAAGAAATATGTCGTTGCTTGCGGGGTAATCTAGGTTGATAAAACGCGAGGTGAGTGAGTCTGCCTTAAATGGATCGATGGATGCGTTTGTGTGTAAGTTTCCTTGCTCATCGAGTAAGTCTAAGGTGGCTACTCCTATATTTGGTGGATTAATTCCGTAGGTTTGATTCATATCTACTGGACCTGCAATCCAAAGACTTGAATCTGGAATACTTCCGCGTTTTGCAAAGTCATCAAAAATGGTAGAGACAGTGTTGTAGCACCTCTTGTAGCAAATGCTGCAACGGGCTTTATGGAGTGCTTGAGTGATGGACGTTCACCTAACCCAACCAACACCTCTTGCCCCATACAACTTAGGCTATTGATCAAAATCACTATTGCAAAATATGCTTTTCTCACTGCTCTTTATTTTAGTAAATCAGTTTGTTCCCATTTTTCATGGCAAGTTCTTTGTAATTTATTCCTCATTTACATCGGTTGTATCGGACTCAGTGGATTTGCGAGTTGATGATGCTGCCGGAATTCGTGATGCGTTAATGGTAAGCCATATATTTACTCTTGATCCAAACATGAATCCCGGGTTAGAGGTTGCTGTAGGATACTGATTGTAAACTTTAGCATTAATGGAGTCTGCATAGGTCTTTACGGTTTCGTCGAATCGAACTTCACCTACATTGAGTGAGGATTCGAAGATTCTACTTTGTGCCTCTTCTGAAGAAAGACCAGCAAGAATAGGTATGCCCGTTTGTGGATTGTTTATCCCAAGACCAAGCACTAATTCAACTTTTGAGCCTCGAGGCACTTTGTTCCTGGTGCCACAGAATAACCTTTTATTTTTTGGGCTAGAACATTATTTGCAGCAATGTCGGGTGCGAAGGAAAGTTTTGCAATCTTTAGACCTTGTTGGTCAAGAATAGCCTTAGCTTGCCTGTTCGAAAGGTCAATAAGGTTTGGCATTGGAACCATTATTGGGATAACGGAATTAATTGTCACAAATATTCTTCGGCCAGATTTTACTTTGGTGTTGGGCTTTGGATTTTGATCTACAATTATGCCTCGGTTGCGTGAATCAATATAAACAGAGTCTGAAACCTCAATGGTTAGGTTTCCGTTATTGGTCATTTTTTGAATTTCACTAACCGTTTTACCGGAAAAATTTGGAACTTCGTAGGTGCTGCCATGCCGGGTAAAGATGTTTAGTGCCAGCATCGTTAGCAGAAGCAGGATTATGAAGCCAGCAAAGGCATATAGAATATTTCGCACATAAAATTATCTAATGCTGCTTTGCTCGAATTTACTATGAACTCCTTTAATTGCATGATGATATTTTGGATTAAACGACAATTTGGAATAAAAATTTCAGATCGCCTTATAAAAACTGTTTCGTTCGGTAGGAATTCTACCACAGGCTTTAATAAAGGCGCTGGTTTCTGCTACGGTCATTGGTGTAAATTTTTTTCCTTCTTTGGATTTCTGGTATATTCTTGAAGGATTTTCGGCAATTCCACTCAAATCGCTAATGCCATAAGAGAAGGATAGCTGGGTTGCCTCTTTTCCAATCATTGGCCAATATAATACTTGATGGTCAATATTGTCTAGAAAATTCGTACCACCGCAAAATTTCGTAAATCATCAACCAGTGGAACTTCGCCAAGGGAGGCAAGGTTGCTATTCGTTTTTTTGTATTTTAACGGAATAAAGCTCAAAAATCCTTTTGTTTTATCCTGAAGCTGTCTCAACTCATTTAAATGGTCAATACGGTGCTTGTAGCTTTCTATGTGCCCATATAGCATCGATGCATTAGTTTGAATTCCTAGTGTATGCGCCAATTTATGGATTTGGATCCATTCAATACCGCTCAACTTTTCGGGTCCCAATTTTTCTCTTACCTCGGGTGCAAATATTTCGGCTCCACCTCCAGTTAAGGAATCTAGCCCTGCTATTCGAAGTTTTTGTAACACTTGTTGCCAAGTCATCCTTGCTTTTTTTGCCACGTAGTTAAGATCGGTAGCGGAGAATGCCTTGATGTGTGTTTTGGGGAGATTTTTTTTGATAACTTTTACAACATCGATATAGTGGTCAAGGCTGTGGTTTGGGTGGCATGCTCCTGATACTACCACTTCGGTGATTGCTCTATTTTGATTCTGCTGAAGAATATCGGCTAGCTCTTTTAGCGTTAAATCCCAAGAATCTTCATCTTCATTCTTCTTATATACGGAGCAGAAGGAGCATTTATAGTAACAAATGTTGGTGAGCTCAACGTGAAGGCTTTGATTGTAAAATACTCTACCTGCATTTTTTTGATAATTGATGGTGTCGGCAAGGAAGGAGAGTAATCCTAGCGGAGCTTTTTGGTATAAAGCGAGACCATCTTCGGATGAAATTCGCACACCCGATAGAACTTTCGCCGATATATTCCGAATTTCGGGAGTAATCAGCGGATCTTTTTTATAAAAATCTAACAGGTTGAGATTCATAACTGCCAATTCGTAGTTTAAAGAATTGCAGGCTAAAGATACAATTTTACCGCGAAGAATGGGTGTCGTAGAGAGGGCATTAAAGGACAAAAAAAAAGTAAAGGGAAAATCCTTTACTTTCACAGTATCTTCTAATTCTTTTATGCTTTATGCTTGGTTTCGTCAGAAACAGTAAGTCTTTTTCTGCCTTTAGCTCTTCTAGAGGCAAGCACTCTTCTTCCATTATGGGTGGACATTCTTTCTCTAAAACCGTGCTTGTTTTTTCTTTTCCTCTTCGATGGTTGGTAAGTCCTTTTCATTGGGGTAATGTTTTTCTATCGTTAAACTCTTTTTCTTCTTTTCGGGTTCGCAAAGGTAACCTTTTTTTCTTTTTGCAAAAAAACTTTTATCTATTAATATTCAAATATGAAGATTGCAAACCGCTAGCGTTGAATGTAAACCAGTTTCTTCGTTTCGAAGAAGGGATCGTCGAGCATTTTTTCTATATCAATAATTTCGTATGGAGCCTTAATTCCCTTGAGTTCTGCCCTAAGATCGCCTCCTTTTAAATAGAGAATTCCATTTGGAAGAGCGTTTTTGCCTCCAGGTAGAATTGACTTCCAAATCCAACTCTTAAATTCAGCCATTGGGGCAACAGCTCGGCTAACTACAAAATCAAATTTTTCATTTAGCTCTTCCGCTCTACCTCTTAAGGCAACTGCATTTTTGAGATCTAACTGCTGAATACATTTTCAACTACCATTATTTTTTTTCGCGATAGAATCGATAAGGGTAAAGTTGCATTTCGGAAACATTATAGCCAATGGAATACCTGGAAATCCACCGCCGGTTCCTACATCGAGAATTTTTGTGCCGGCAGAGAAATTGATAAATTTGGCAATGGCAAGGGAATGAAGTATATGTCTAGTATACAGGAATTCAAAATCTTTTCGAGAGATAAGGTTGATTTTTTGAATTCCACTCCAAGTAAATTGGCCACAGTTGCTTGAACTTGTCTTGTTGAGATTGGTCAAGATTCGGAAAAAAACGAAGTAACTTTTCCATTTTATCGTTTGTGCTGGCTGTTTTTTAAAATGTTGTATAGAAGTTCACGAGCTCTAAAAAGCTGAGCTTTTACTGTACCCAGAGGAAGGCCTAATTCGTCTGCAATCTCCTCGTATGAGTATTCTTTAAAGTAACGTAGTTCGATAAGAGTTCTGTATCGAGGCTTGAGCTTTGCCACAAGTCCTTGAACCAGAATGACATTCTGCTCTTTAATGAGCATTTCTTCTGGGTCGAGAGTATTACTTTGAATGGTCGTAGTCATTTGAATTGGACTTTCGGAGTCCTGTGGATGATCTATACTAATTAAGTTAGCCTTTTTTTTCCGAATAAAATCGATGCAGTTATTCGTGGCAATTTTAAAGAGCCAAGTGCTAAAGGCATAGTTTGGTGTGTATTGATGTAGGTTTTTGAAAGCTTTTCCAAAAGCTTCAATAGTAAGATCTTCCGCGTCACTTTTATTGTTAACCATCTTTAGCAAAAGAAAGTAAATAGCATCCTTATACCGATCCATAAGATCGGCATAGGCACGCTGGTTGCCGTCTATTGCTTGTCTAACAAGTTCATAGTCGTACCTTGCTTTTTCGGAAAGATTCGACGTTAATTCCATTTTGGGCTAAGGGTTTTCTTTATACCTATAAACGCATAAAGGAACGGCGAAATTATATCATATAGGAGCGAATATATGAATAAATTTCGTTCTGCCAAGCGGTTTTGTGCCATTTTAATAACGATTGCTTGAATTGTTGTTCGCAATAGATACGTTCCTATTCCAACCCAATACAGGGGAAATGGCATGGTAAGCATTAGTATAAATAAGGTATAGAATGTGAGCCGGGAAATTGGTTCAATCCACAGTAAATATTTCGATCCTGTCCGATAGTGCTCTGCAGTAGTTGAGTGTCTAATCTTTTGCCAAATCCATGCTCCAAAAGATTTTTCTTGCTCACTCTCTATTAAAGTTCCTGGTCTGTATTCTACAAGGGTGTTTTTTTTGTTGGCAACTTCATTAATAAAAAGATCATCATCACCCGATCTTAACATGTAGTGTGAAGCAAACCCCTTGTTGTTGAAAAAAGTGGACTTCCTGTAGGCTAAGTTGCGACCTACACCCATGTATGGGATTCCCGCTAAGGCAAAGCTGAGGTAGTTTAGGGCAATAAAAAAGGTGTCACAGCGAATAATCTTATCCAATAGTCCTTTTTCTTGTTTGTAGCCACCATAGCCTAGTACAACTTCGCAGGAGGTAATGAAATTTTCTTGCATATGGCTTAACCAATATTTATCAGTTGGCAAGCAATCTGCATCGGTGAGCAGTAGAAGCTCGTTTTTGGCTGCTTTTATTCCTATGGTGAGAGCCAACTTTTTTCCATGGCTAAACTTTTCGTCTGGTTTAATGGTGGTTATCTTTAGGTTCTTGTATTGCTGTGTAAAGGCTTTTAGGATATCGGCTGTTCCATCTTCGGAGCAATCGTCTACCACAACTACTTCAAAATTGGGGTAATTTTGCTCCATAATGCTTGGAAGATGTGCTTTTAGGTTTTGTTCTTCATTGCGGGCGCAAATAAGAATGGTTACCGGCTCTTGGTCTGGTAAGGAGTGCCTTGGTTGACGCTTTTTTCGTTAATCGAACATAGAAAAAACAGGTAGTAGAAGAGTTGGATAAGCAGGGAGAGAAAAAAGAGGATTACAATAACCGATTGGTATATTGGGAGTTGTATAATAAAGTCTTTCACGTTAGATGTGTTATAGTTTACAGCAATTTTATCAAAGTTTTTTGGCATTAACAAGCCTGTAATGATGATTATGAAAGCCTGCCTTGTCTTCATTCGAAAATAAGTATCTTTGCGCCTCTAATTTTTTTAGGATGAAATTTACGCTTCAGAAGACTGACTCGGAAACCAAGGCTCGGCGAGGCCAAATTGAAACGGATCATGGTATAATTGAAACTCCGATTTTCATGCCGGTGGGTACGGCTGGTAGTGTAAAGGGTGTGTTTCCTAGAGATTTAAAGGAGGAGATCAAAGCAGAGATAATACTTGGTAACACCTATCACCTTTATTTGCGTCCCGGTCTTGATATTCTTCATCGAGCTGGAGGATTGCACAAGTTTAATTCGTGGGACAGACCAATTTTAACTGATAGCGGTGGGTTTCAAGTTTTTTCATTAGCAGCCAATCGAAAGCTTACATTAAATGGATGCGAGTTTCGGTCGCACATTGATGGATCGAAGCATCTTTTTACTCCTGAAAACGTGGTAGATATTCAGCGTACAATTGGTGCCGATATCATGATGGCTTTTGATGAATGTCCTCCTGGAACTGCGGACTTTGCCTATGCAGCAAAATCGCTCGATATAACTCAACAGTGGTTGGAGAGGGGTATAAAACAGTTCGACTCTACCGAATCCCAATATGGTTATTCACAAACATTTTTTCCTATTGTTCAGGGGTGTGTGTATCCTGAATTGAGGCGTCAGGCCGCTGAGCATGCTGCCAAGTTCGACCGTGAAGGTTACGCCATTGGCGGGCTTTCGGTGGGAGAACCAGAGGAGGTAATGTACGAAATGATTGAGGTTGTTGAACCAATTCTACCCAAAGATCGACCCTCGATACCTTATGGGGGTGGGAACTCCAGCCAATATTTTGGAGGCAATTGCACGCGGTGTTGATATGTTTGATTGTGTAATGCCCACTAGGAATGGCCGGAACGGGATGCTTTTCACACGGGAGGGAATAATCAATATTCGCAACTTGCGGTGGAAAGACGATTTTTCACCGATTGATGAAGGTATGGGTACATACGTTGATACAGCATTCAGCAAGGCTTATCTTCGACATCTATTTATCGCCAACGAGATGTTGGGAGCACAGATTGCTAGTATACACAATCTTTCTTTTTATCTTTGGCTCGTGAAAGAGGCCCGTTGTCGGATAGAGGAGGGCAACTTTGCTTCTTGGAAAAATTCAATGGTTAAAAAACTAACGACCCGGTTATGAAACCATCTGGTTTGAAGATACTTGATCGGTATATCATCCGCAAGTTTATTGGTACATACTTTATGCCATAATTCTGATTATTAGCATTGCGGTTATCTTTGATTTGGCTGAGAAGATTGATGATTTTATGGAAAAGCAGGCTCCACTAAGGGCCATAGTATTTGATTATTACCTAAATTTCATCCCCTATTTTGTAAATCTTTTCAGCGCACTATTTACCTTTATTGCGGTAATCTTTTTCACCTCTCGGATGGCTTACAATACAGAAATTGTAGCTATTCTCTCCAGCGGTGTAAGCTTTCGACGGTTGATGTACCCATATTTTATTTCGGCAACCTTCATTGCCGTTCTAAATCTTGCATTAAATCTTTTTATTATACCTCCTGCAAATCGGGTTAAGATTGATTTCGAAAATCTCTATGTTAAAAATCAATATGTAAATGTGAATCAGGATATCCACCGTCAGATTATGCCTGGGACATTTTTATATATGCAGTCATTTAGCACTAACAACCAGATTGCTTACAAATTTTCATTGGAGACCTTCAAGGATGGAAAGTTGAGCTCAAAGTTGATTTCTGATTACGCTCGGTGGGATACGGTAAGAATAAGTGGACTATTTACAACTATTATCAGCGAAATATTTCTGATAGTGGCGAAAAAATTACTTCTGGTTGGGAGAAGGATACTATATTAAACGTTACTGGTAAAGATTTTTCGCGAAGTTCAAGTGAAATTGAGGCAATGAATTACTTTGAACTAAACAAATATATTAAAAGCCAAAAACTACAAGGTGCTGATAATATGGAGGAGATATACGTGGAGAAGTATCGAAGATTTGCTGACCCTTTTTCAACGTTTATCTTAACCCTTATTGGTGTCTCTTTGTCGTCGCGAAAAGTTAGAGGTGGAATTGGACTGCACATCGGTGTGGGGTTAGGTATTAGTTTTTCCTATATCCTTTTTATGCGTTTTTCAATGATGTTTGCCATTGGAGGAATGCTAATCCATTGGTGGCCGTTTGGATTCCCAACGTACTTTTCTTGGCTATAGGTTTGGTGCTCTATCGGTTGGCTCCAAAATAGACAAGATTTATCCCTTTGGGGTTGTCTACTATTGGTAATCACTGATTGTTAGGCGAGTTATTATTTTTTTTGTGTAATCGAGGCACCTTTTTTTCAATAATTGAGTGCTATTTTGTAACCTTGCCATCTGGATTTAACTTGTCATGAAAATGGCTTTAATGGCAAGTGAGTAATAACCAATACATTTTCATATGCCACTTAACAAAAAAATTCTTGAGCTTAAAAAGAAGAAAGAGGAAATTCTTCAAGGAGGCGGTGAAAAGGCAATTGCAAAGCAAGTTGCCATGGGAAAAATGACTGCCCGTGAGAGAATTTTAACTCTTCTTGATGAGGATTCTTTCCATGAGTATGACCTCTTTGTTGAGCATGATGCCCGCGATTTTGGTATGAATGGTAAGGTCCTTGCTGGTGATGGAGTAATCATTGGTACTGGTAATATTTACGGTTCGCCAGTTGCGATTTTTTGCGCAAGATTTTACCGTTGCAGGAGGTTCTTTGGGCTTAATGCATGCTCGAAAAATTTCTAAGATTATGGATTATGCTCTTACCATGCGTATTCTCTCATTGGAATTAATGATTCCGGTGGTGCTCGTATACAGGAAGGTTGTAAACTCCTTGGCTGGTTACGGGGAAATTTTCTTAGAAACACTATTGCAAGTGGTGTAATTCCTCAAATTTCTGTAATTCTTGGACCATGTGCTGGCGGAGCAGTTTATTCTCCTGCACTTACCGACTTTGTTTTCGTAGTGGAGAATATTTCCAAGATGTTTATCACTGGTCCGGAAGTTATTAAGACTGTTCTTGGCGAAGAAATTACCATGGAAGAGCTTGGTGGTGCTCGCGTGCATAGTGAAATTACCGGCAATGCCCACTTCTTTGCCACCAGTGAGGCTGAATGTTTTGAGCAAATTAAACGTTTGGTGACTTTTATTCCTTGGAACAATGGCCGAAAGGCACTTCGTTTTGAGCCAAAGGAACCTAAAAGGAGTATAACATTAGCGAAATTGTTCCCGACAACCCAGCAACACCTTACGATGTTCGTGATGTAATTCGTTCATTGGTTGATGATTCAGATTTTTTGAAATCATGGAGCTTTTTGCCCCCAACATCGTTATTGGATTTGGACGTTTGAATGGTGATACTATTGGTTTTGTTGCTAATCAACCACTCTATTTAGCTGGCGTGCTCGACTGCGACTCCTCCGATAAGGCTGCTCGCTTTATTCGTTTTTGCGACTCATTTAATGTACCAATCATTACGCTTGAAGATCTACCGGGATATCTTCCTGGAGCTGATCAAGAGCATGCTGGAGTTATTCGACATGGTGCCAAGTTATTGTATGCCTATAGCGAGGCTACGGTGCCAAAAATTACGGTTATTCTTAGAAAGGCTTACGGTGGAGGTTATATCGCAATGAACTCTCGCCATCTTCGTGCCGATTTTGTATTTGCATGGCCAGGAGCTGAAATTGCCGTTATGGGACCTGAAGGAGCTGCTAATATTATTTTCCGTAAGGAGATTATGGAGGCTGAAGATCCTGAAAAGATGCGTAAGCAGAAAATCCAGGAGTATAAGGATAAATTTGCCAATCCGTATGTGGCTGCTGCTAGGGGGTATATTGATTCCGTAATCGAACCTGAGGAAACACGTCGCTTTTTGCTTCACGCTATTGAGGTTGCCATTAATAAGGTAGTGAATAGGCCGGAGAAGAAGCACGGAATTCCCCCATTTTAATTGATGACCAATGGAAAATAAAAAGAGTAAACTTGCTAGTGTTTGTGATGGTTCCGAAGAGTCTACCTCGGCACCAAAGAGCAAAACACTGGTGGTGCAAGGAACCAAATACAAAACCTTTTTAACCACGAGTTACGAAAATAGAAAGCAGTGGGTAAGACCAAATCCGAAAGAGATAAAGTCTATTATTCCTGGAACTGTATTGGAAATTTTTGTTAAGCCAGGTCAGAAAGTGAAATTAGAAGAACCTTTAATGGTGTATAATTCTATGAAGATGCACAATACATTAAAGTCTTCTATGGATGGAACAATAAAAAACGTTCTTGTAAAGATTTCCGAACGATTCCCTAAAGGAACTATTTTGGTGGAATACGAATAGGATATTAAATATTATCGATTGATGCCCCTGATTAGACTACTATTCAGGGGCAACTTTTTAGAGTCGAGCAGCGAATAATTCGCTACCTACAAAATTGTTGCTAAGGTCACCTGGATCTTGTTTGAATAGCCCAAAAATGGTGGAGCCACTTCCGGTCATGGCTGCATATACTGCACCAAGATGAATTAATTTTTCTTTGATTTGTTGTAGTGCCGGGTTGGCCTTAAATGCCGTAATCTCAAAGTCGTTTACAATAGTGTTTTGCCAATTTTTAATTGGTTGATGAATAAACTCTTGCAAGCTATGTGCTGGCTGTTTTGGAATTATTCCATTATAGGCCTCTGCTGTACTAACGTGTATTCTAGGGCTTACTAGCACCAAATAATGATTGTGGAGATCAATTTCTATGGCTTGTAATACTTCCCCTTTCCCCGTGGCAATACTTGGCGTATTTTCTATAAAAAAGGCACAGTCGCTACCTAGTTGGCTCGCCATGGTTAGGAGCTTTCTGTGAGAAATTTTTGGGCTAAATAGACTTGCAAGAAGTTTCAGCGTAAAAGCTGCATCGCTTGATCCACCTCCAAGACCTGCTCCGGTTGGAATTATCTTATGCAGGTGCATGGCAACATTAGAACATCCAATTTCACGCTGGAAGAGGGTTAAGGCTTTTAGGCAAATATTGTCTGTTAATGCTCCTTCCACTGCGAGACCACTAGTTGTAAGACTTGAATCGGTATTAACGGGAATTATTTCAAGAATGTCGCAAACGGGAACAGGAATAAAGATAGTTTCAATGTTGTGAAAACCATCAGGTCGCTTTTCAATTATTCTAAGGCCTAGATTGATCTTTGCATTGGGGAACGTAAGCATCTTCTTTTTTTTCAAAAATACTACTTTAAGGTAAATTATTCAATCAGCTATTTTTAAGAAAATGGTTTTTGATGATTATGCTGAGTTAACTTTAGATGATATTCGTTAACATCTTTTAAAAACAATTTTTCATTTTTTGGTGTATTTTGCCAATGAAAGAGCGATGAAAGCCTTACTATGCAAACTTCGTGTTAAATCTACATGTATGTCGTATAGCTTTATTTAAAACGTTTGCGGCTTGACTTTTGCTTTCATTTTTTGTAACTTTAATGGCCAAATTAATACGAAGTCAGAAGATTTTAACCGATTAACTTTACAAGCCATGAAAAATGTACCTTTTTCACTTCAACCCGACGAAGTATTGGCAGTTTCTTCACTGCTGAGTAAACGTCTTGAGCGGGATAAGGAGGACTTTTACCAATTTTCTGATTGTTTCAACAAAGATTTCATACGTCAACTTTCTAGCAGTATTGATGCTGCTAAACTACTGGTTGATATTGAGCCTATTCGTGAACGTTTGAAACTATTGCAGCTAGAGATGCATCAGCAAATGAAAAAACTTCAACTGTTGGTTGATGAGTTTCTTCAACATATTAATGAGAAGGAACCCGACTTGGCTAATTATTTGGATATTAGTATGCTTAGTTCAAGTATTTCACAAAACAAAGTTGACGAGACCATTATCCTGCTGCGTAGGTTACTCCGCCGTATTGATATACTTCCTACTGTTTCCCCAAGTTTAAAGAAGTATGGTAGTGAGGTCAGTACAAATTTCGCAGATATCTCATTTCTTTTGAATGAGAAGATTAAGTGTGTTCGTCAGCAAGAGACTGCTAATAGAGATAATTCCGAGTTGATGAGAACGCTTTGGCGAATGGTAGAAAGCATCTCCAACGCTGGTTTGCTTATTTATAGGCGTACAAATCCTGCGAAAGCGCGTGAGTATTCGCTCTCTGAGTTGAAAAGTAATGCAGGAATAGTCTCAAGTTATTGATCCATTTTGTTTTGTTCTTTTTTGTTGGTTTTTTATTGGCCGTTTTTACGAACGGCCATTTTTTTTTACTGGAAAAAGAATTAATCTTTTTACCTTCGCATGTAAGGCAAAAAGAGATGGTAGTAAAGGGAAATAGCAGAAAACCAAGGATGAACGGTGAGGGCGAATCAAAAATGATTGCCTTCGAAATGGGGAAAGTGCCGCCTCAGGCAATTGATCTGGAAGAGGCAGTTCTGGGTGCAATTATGCTCGAGCGTGATGCGGTTATTAACGTCATGGATGTTCTAAAGCCAGAAAGTTTCTACAAGGAGGCGCACCAAAAAATATTTCAAGCGGTGGCCGACCTTTCAACCAGACTTGAACCCATTGATCTTTATACGGTAACAGAGGAACTTCGAAAAAACGGTGTGCTGGACGAAGTAGGCGGTCCTGTATATATTGCTCAGCTTACCTCTAAAGTTGGTTCCGCTGCTCACATTGACTTTCATGCGAAAATAATTGCTCAAAAATTTATTCAGCGTGAACTAATCCGTATCTCCTCCGAGATTCAAAAGCGATCATTTGATGATGGTCCTGATGTAAGCGACCTGCTTGATTATGCAGAAATGGAACTTTTTCGGTTGGCAGAGGGAAATATTAAACGTGAGGCTGCTCCAATCAATTTGGTGGTCAAGGAGGCTTTGCGGCAGCTAGAGGAAGCATCTAAACGTGAAGATGGGTTAAGTGGTGTGCCTTCTGGATTTACTGAAGTTGACCGAATGACCAATGGGTGGCAAAACTCGGATTTAGTGATCGTAGCCGCACGTCCTTCTATGGGTAAAACTGCGTTTGTGCTTAGCATGACGCGAAACATGGCAGTGAATCATAAGAGGGGAGTTGCTTTTTTCTCACTCGAAATGGCATCTGTTCAGCTTGTCAACCGGTTAATTGTGGCTGAATCTGGCATCTCCTCGGAAAAGATTCGCTCTGGTCGGTTAGATCCACATGAATGGACACAGCTGGAGGTTAAAATACGAGATTTAGTGGAGGCTCCAATTTTTATCGATGATACACCATCGCTATCTATATACGATTTTCGTGCTAAATGTAGAAGATTAAAGGCGCAACACGACATTGGTATAGTAATAATCGACTACCTTCAACTAATGACTGGCCCTGCAGAAACCAAGGGAAACAGAGAACAGGAAGTGTCTACCATTTCAAGATCACTAAAGGCTATTGCCAAGGAGTTAAACATTCCTATCATTGCGCTGTCTCAGCTAAATCGTTCTGTGGAAACACGTACTGGCTCCAAAAGACCGCAGCTGTCCGATTTGCGTGAATCTGGGGCTATTGAGCAGGATGCCGACATGGTTTTATTCATTCACCGTCCTGAATATTATGGATTTAACGAGGATGAGGAGGGAAATTCTTTAGTAGGTATTGCCGAAATAATTGTTGCCAAGCATCGTAACGGGGCAGTTGGCGACATTCGACTGCGCTTTCTTAAAGAACAAGCTCGCTTTGTGGATATTGAGGACTTTAACCTATCGCCATACTCTGCAGCACTTGACGCTGGAGTTCCAATATCTAATCAGGTAAACTCTGGCAAGGCACTTACCTTTGGCTCAAAAATGAACGATGATCATTCCTCTTTTGGTGGAGAGTTTAACATAGGAGCGAATAGCGGGTTCGATAATGAGACACCATTTTAAAAGGAATTGTAACAATACTTAAAAAGATTGAATAGCTCGCTAAGCGCTGCAATTTCCCACGTTACGGGGGTAGTGTGAGGTGTTTTTTTTGGGTTAAAGTAAACTTGTTTCATCCCAACATTTTGAGCACCGAGAATATCAGTTTCCAGATCATCACCTACCATGATGCTATGTTTTGCAACAGCTCTAGCTTTTACTAGGGCGTAGTTGAATACCTTGGGATCGGGTTTTTGAAAGCCTGCCTCTTCGGAGGTTATCACATTCGAAAAGAAAGGGTCGAGTCCCGAACGATTCATCTTAATATACTGAACCTCAGAAAAACCATTGGTGATGATGTGAAGTGTATAGTTCCTTTTAAGGTATGTAAGCACATCCAACGTAAATGGAAAGAGGTTTGTTTTTAATGGACTTTGGTAAATGTATTCTTCGTCTATTTGTCGCGCCAAAGCCTCGTTTTTAATACCTATTTCGTTAAGGGTTAAGTGAAATCGTTTCCATCGTAGTATCTCCTTTTTGATAGCACCTTTACGGTACTCGCTCCAGAGCCGTTCGTTGTGTTTGTGATAAATTTGCGAGAATTCTTCAGCGGTTACATCCGTTTTGGAGGCAATGTGTTGCACAAATACTTCTGCTAATGTTTGATTTGAATTTTGTTCAAAATCCCAAAGAGTTCGGTCAAGATCGAAAAATAGATGTTTGATATTCAGTCGGTTTATTAACTTTGTAATCACTATTTTTGATTTTAATTGGCAAAGGTAAACTCTTTACCAATTCTTTTATCGATAATGGCTAAATTTGCAATTCAATGAAAAATAGAATAACTTAAGTTTATGGCAGTAAAATTCGCTGATTTTGGTTTCATTCCCGAAGTTCAATCAGCATTAGATTCCATCGGGTTCGAACAACCAACGCCAATCCAGGAGCAGGCAATACCCGCAATTCAAAAGGGTAGTGATTTGATCGCCTGCGCGCAAACTGGAACCGGTAAAACAGCCGCCTTTGTTCTTCCCATACTCGACAAATTATCACGTAGACCTGGAGGTTCAAAAGGCGTTAATACACTTATTCTGGTTCCAACAAGGGAATTGGCCGTTCAAATTGATATGCAGCTGGAGGGGTTTAGCTACTTCTGCCCAGTTTCATCATCGCTTTCTGTTTATGGCGGCGGCGATGGCTCCGTTTGGGAGCAGCAGCGAAGTGGCCTTAGCGGTGGTGCCGATATTGTTGTGGCCACTCCCGGACGAATATTGGCTCATATGGCATTTTCGTATGTCGACTTTTCCAACTTGGAGCATCTTATTTTAGATGAGGCCGATAGAATGCTCGACATGGGCTTTCACGATGATATAATGTCGGTGGTTAAGCAGCTGCCGGTGAAACGGCAAACGCTCCTATTTTCGGCTACCATGCCCGATAAAATTCGAAAACTGGCCAAGAAAATTTTGCATTCACCGGAAGAGATTAACATTTCCCCGTCTAAGCCATCTGAAAATGTGCTGCAGGCATGCTACCTAGTGGAAGATTCCCAAAAGCCAGCGCTTGTTAAAAGGCTGCTTGCTGATAAGAAGGAGATTAAGAGTGTTATTATTTTTTGCTCTACCAAGAGCAAGGTGAGGTTACTCGATAGAGAATTACGTTTACTTGGTTTAAGTGCAAAAGCTATTCATTCCGATTTAGAACAAAACGAAAGGGAAGAGGTGCTTCGCCAGTTCCGTGGTCGTAAATTTCAGTTGATGGTGGCTACCGATATTATTTCACGCGGTATCGATATCGACCAAATTGACCTTGTGGTGAATTATGATGTTCCTCACGATGCCGATGACTATGTTCACCGCATTGGCCGTACGGCTCGTGCCGAAGCTGATGGTGTAGCCATTACCTTAGTAACAAAAGCAGAATTGCGAAATTTTAAGAAGATTGAATCCTTCCTAGGACAGAAGATTTTCCAGATACCGCTTCCTGCGGATCTTTAACTTCACTTAGATTCCATACTTTTGAGCGGTAAAATTAAATCCTTTTGCCGCTTTTGTTTTTTTGAATGTTGGGGCAACGGTTGAACTTACTTAATCGTTTTCCTCTTCATTCTCTTCTTCATCGGTATTTTCTTCGCGTTTGGGCTTGCCTGCAACAACCAATACGATTTCTCCCTTAGGCGCCTTTGTCTGGTAATGTGCAGCTAGCTCAGAAAGGGTTCCTCTAATATTTTCTTCATACAACTTACTAAGTTCTCTGGAAACCGAGGCTTTTCGATTTCCACCAAAAAACTCAGCCAATTGGTTTATACTTTTAACTAAGCGGAAGGGAGATTCATAAAAAATCATTGTTCTTTCCTCTTCCATGAGGCTTTCTATGCGCTTTTTGCGCCCCTTTTTTTGTGGTAAAAAACCCTCAAAAATAAATCGATCACATGGTAATCCGGAGTTAACTAGTGCAGGAACAAAAGCGGTAGCACCAGGGAGACATTCAACTTCAATACCTTGTTCAAGACAGGTTCGAACCAACAGAAATCCAGGATCAGATATTCCAGGTGTTCCGGCATCTGAGATAAGAGCAACCGTTTCACCTGCTGCAATCCTCGAGGCAATATATTCTGTAGTTTTATGCTCGTTAAACTTATGATGTGATTGCATCTTGGCTTCAATTCCAAAATGCTTAAGCAGATGGCCAGAAGTTCTGGTATCTTCCGCGAGAACGAGATTTGCCTCTTTTAAAATGCGTAGCGCTCGAAGAGTAATATCTTCTAAATTACCAATGGGAGTTGGAATCAATATTAATTTCGACATGGTTAGGGTTGGTTTATAAAACGACGCTGGAGTAATTCGATAAGCTTGATAACGGTTGGATCGCTGGCCTGCCAGTCGAAGTTGTCGCCCACATAAATGAGAGCCTCTTCAATGCTATTCATATTGTTGAGGGCATGGATGACATTCTGAAATTGTTGACTATCTCCGCCAAATAATTCACGGGTGAACAAAAACTTATCGTTAATTCCAATTGCCTTACTCAGGTCCTTGATGGGCTTTGTTTGCATTAGGGACGCTAAATCATGCTTGTCGGTATTTTCAATAAGGTATTCGTTAAGAAATCGTTTGCCAGACCTCAACTTCTCGCCAATGGTTTCACTTTGCTTTGCTGCTTTGTTTTCTGAAGTTACGGTAGGACTATCGATTTTAGTTGCTATGGCTTTTGCTGGTTTTTCTTTTAAAGTTGCTGAACTTTCTATTTTTGATGAATGAATTGTTGATTCTTCAACCATGTCTTTATCGGAAGTAGTTTTAGTTTTCTTCTTGGGCTCAAACAAGATTTTTGGGGGCTGGATTGATGACTTTTGATCTGGATGATTTATATTTTCTAGATTATCACTGGCTTTTGGAAAACTGTTTGGGTCTTGAAAAAGCACTAGATCATAGGTATTTCGTAATTTTTCTAGGAGAATTGCTTGTTCTATGGCTGGTTGGCTTCCCGATTCTTCCATCTTACGGGCCAGCAGAATAGCCTTCTCCAGTTCTTCAATTAATGTTGTTAAGTACGAATTATGGCTCATCTGCATTTTTTTAGTTGGCTTGTTGCTAGAAAATTTACTTTTGTAAAAGTAAATAATCTGTCTAAACTCTGGGGAATGTTTTTAGAAAATTCAATTACTGAACGAGGAAAGAGGGGTTGGATCGAAGTTATCTGTGGTTCTATGTTTAGTGGGAAAACGGAAGAGCTAATTAGAAGGCTTAAGCGCGCAAAAATTGCAAATCAGAGGGTGGAAATATTTAAACCTCAGATCGATAATCGATATTCTGAGGCGGAGGTGGTGTCACACGACGCTAACTCCATCCTATCTACTCCTGTGACTTCTTCGCGTAATATCTCCTTGATGGTGTCTGAAGTGGATGTTGTAGGTATTGATGAGGCTCAGTTTTTTGATGCTGGCTTGGTTGAGGTGTGCAACCAATTGGCCGACCAAGGGATTAGAGTTATTGTAGCGGGGCTAGATATGGATTTTAGAGGAATGCCATTTGGTCCAATGCCCGCCAT
>Ga0268359_12033_pt1 | contig 123467 bp, 130 predicted proteins | sample BioMet11_FD_194416 | JGI IMG/M metagenome (GOLD analysis project Ga0268359, IMG submission 194416) | Sewage microbial communities from Oakland, California, United States - Biofuel 11 (PacBio Assembly) | ecosystem: Engineered > Wastewater > Sewage > Unclassified | place: USA: California...
CAATCATGGCTTCACGGGCACTGGAAAATAAAACAGATCGGTATCGTACGATGCTCGTGACGCCGTTTATGTCCTGCAGTGCCAGACTGCCGATTTATATCCTGTTTTCAGGCATGTTTTTTCCGCAGAATTCGATGCTGGCGGCCTATTCCATGTATATCATCGGAATCGTCGTAGCTCTTCTTTCCTTACTGGGCATGAACCTTGTGGAAAAACGGACGCAGGAAAACGCCCTGCTCATCGAACTGCCGGAATATAAACGTCCCAGCAGCCGTACTGTGGGTATTTATGTATGGGAAAAAGTCAAGGACTATCTGAGCCGGGCCGGTACCATTATCTTTGCCGCCTCTATTCTCATGTGGTTTATTCTCAACTTTGGCCCCGGCGGCTACGGAGAAATGACCAATAGTTATGGCGCCCTTATGGGAAAATGGCTGGTGCCGTTCTTTGCCCCCATTGGTCTGGGATACTGGCAGATATCCTTAGCGCTTATCGCCGGGATATCTGCCAAAGAAGTTGTCGTATCCAGCTTTGTCGTTCTTTTTGACGGACTCAACATTAACTCCGATGCAGCACTGACAAGTTTGGCAGGAGCGCTGGGAAGTGTAGGGTTTACTCCGCTCAATGCGTATTGCATGATGCTGTTTTCCCTGTTGTATATTCCCTGTGCCGCTACGCTGGCGACGATACACTCAGAATCGCACAGCTGGAAATGGACTGTTTTTTCCGCCTTCTTTCAAATTGCCGTGGCCTGGATCGTCACCTTTATCGTATATCAAGTAGGCAGCCGGATACTGTAATACACAAGCAGGTGGAAAAACGAAAGGCAACCTCTCAGTCACCTGCGGTGCCAGCTCCCCTTTCAAGGGAGCCGATTAAGCGCGGTGCCAGGGCGTAAACAAACTAGGTGATGCATTCTTTTTTAGGCGTCACGTTGTTCCTTAAAAAAGTTTTCTACCTATCCCCTTTCAAGGGAGCCGATTAAGCGCGGTGCCAGGGCGTAAACAAACTAGGTGATGCATTCTTTTTTAGGCGTCACGTTGTTCCTTAAAAAAGTTTTCTACCTATCCCCTTTCAAGGGAGCCGATTAAGCGCGGAGACAGGGCGTAAACAAACTAGGTGATGCATTCTTTTTTAGGCGTCGCGTTGTTCCTTAAAAAAGTTTTCTACCTATCCCCTTTCAAGGGAGCCGATTAGGCACGGAGACAGGGCGTATTTTGGGGATTTTTTATCTGCGGTTCTTTCCGTATGAGTCAATGGGATTATGGCGGATTTTACCGTTAGGATGGGGCATGGAAGCAGATCGAGAACGTATTATGTAAACGATAATGTGATTTTAAAAAAGTTTACATAAATAATAGACAAGCTGGGTAAAACACTGTATAATAATTGCGTGTAAAAACGGGAGCGTTTTTTCACTTTATCTATTATATAGGAGATGTAAGGAGATACGATGAGTATACCTATGATAAAACTGGACCACATGAGCCATTCTTATACGGATGAAGAAGGAAAGAAAGTATACGCCGTGCAGGATGTATCCTTATCGATCCAGGCCGGGGAATTCGTGGCGATTATTGGCACGAATGGTTCCGGAAAATCTACCTTGGCCAAACATTTCAATGTTCTTCTCGTACCGACAGAGGGAACCTGTGAAGTCTGCGGCATGCGTACGGATGATCCTGATTTGACTTGGGATATTCGGCAGAAAGTCGGCATGGTTTTCCAGAATCCAGATAATCAGATCGTGGCCGCCATTGTGGAAGAAGATGTAGCCTTCGGACCGGAAAATCTGGGAGTGCCGTCGGAAGAAATAAAAAAACGTGTCAAAGCGGCGCTGGAACGCGTCAACATGACGCAATACGCTCACCATGGTCCGCATCTGTTGAGCGGCGGCCAAAAGCAGCGTATTGCCATAGCGGGCATTTTGGCCATGCAGTCGCAGTGCATCGTTCTCGATGAACCGACAGCGATGCTGGATCCTATGGGCCGCAAGGAAGTAATGGATACGATTCACCAGCTCAATACAGAAGGAATTACCGTTATTTTGATTACCCATTTTATGGAAGAAGCCGTTACGGCAGATCGTGTTATTGTCATCAATAAAGGCAGATTGCAGATGGATGGCAAGCCGCACGATATTTTTACCCATGTGCGGGAACTAAAGAAAATGGGACTGGATGTACCGGTTTCGGCTGAATTGGCCTTGCGCCTGCGGGAAAAAGGCATTTCCCTGCCCGATACTATCATAACAAAAAAAGAATTAGGGGACGCATTATGTCAATACAGTTAGAAAACGTGTCGTATACCTATGGAGTAGGCACGCCGTTTGAAAAGACCGCACTGCGCAATGTAACGATGGAAATCAGCAGCGGCGATTTTGTCGGGATCATCGGTCATACGGGATCCGGCAAATCTACCTTGGTCCAGCTGCTGAACGGTTTGCTGCAGCCTACGATGGGGCAGGTCACAGTCAACGGCATGGATATCAGCCAAAAATCAAAAGCAGCGATGGATATGCGCCATAAAGTAGGTATGGTATTCCAATATCCGGAATATCAGTTATTTGAAGAGACCGTTGCCAAGGATATTGCTTTTGGTCCGCGCAATATGGGATTGGCTGAAGAAGAAATAGAACAGCGCGTCAAGGAAGCGATGGAATTCGTCCATCTCGATTATGAAGAATACGGCAATCGCTCGCCTTTTCGGTTGAGCGGCGGTCAAATGCGCCGTGTTGCCATTGCCGGTGTCATTGCGATTCATCCGGAATATCTGATTCTCGATGAACCATCGGCCGGACTGGATCCCGTAGGCCGTGAAGACATATTTGCCGAGGTTAAGCGCTGGCATGAAGAAAAGAATATTACGGTTATCCTTGTTTCCCACAATATGGAGGATATTTCCCATCTGGCCAACCGCTTGATCGTTCTGGACCACAGTGAAATTATTCTCGATGGAGAACCGCTGGAAATATTTGCAAAACAGCAGGACCTGCTGCATCGTGCCGGAGTCAGTGTGCCGCCGGTTACCGAAGTGCTGCAGTATCTGCAGAAACGCGGCCTGCCGGTCGAGGACCGTGTACGGACCGTAGAAGAAGCCGCGGCTTCCATTTATGCGGGGGTAAGGGGGAATACGCATGCTCACTGATATTACGCTGGGCCAATATTTTCCCGGACACTCCTTTTTGCATAAGCTGGATCCGCGAGCTAAAATTATGGCGACGATGATTTTTATTATAGCGATATTTTTTGCGGAATCCATACCGGCCTATGGCGTCGTTACGGCGTTTGTGGTGCTTAATTTTGCGTTATCGCGATTGCCGCTGAAACTCATCGTAAAATCCTTGAAACCATTGTGGATTATTATTGTGTTTACGATGGGTATCCATATCTTTACGACGCCGGGGGTCGTGCTCTGGCAATACGGATTTCTTTCCATTACGAAAGAAGGCGTATACCAAGGCAGTCTGATGACGGCCCGTCTGGTATATTTGATTGTCTTTTCCTCTCTGTTGACCTATACGACATCTCCCATCGTTCTGACCGATGGCATCGAACACTTATTGAATCCCTTTCGACGTATCGGCGTACCGGCGCATGAACTGGCCATGATGATGACCATTGCCCTGCGGTTTATCCCGACACTATTGGAGGAAACGGATCGGATCATGAAAGCCCAGACGGCTCGCGGTGCCAACTTTACGAGCGGCAGTATCTTGCAGCGCGGCAAGAACATGATACCGCTGCTGGTTCCGCTGTTTGTCAGTGCATTCCGCCGGGCCGACGAATTGGCGACGGCGATGGAAGCCCGCTGCTATCGCGGCGGAGCCGGACGGACGCGTATGAATGAATTATCCTATACCTATCGGGATGGGATTGCCATGGCAGCTATCGTACTCGTAACGGGAATCCTGATTTGGATGCGGTGGTTTGTATGAAAAAGAACATCTGTCTGACCGTTGCCTATGATGGGACTGATTTTCACGGATTCCAGCGGCAGAGCAATGCTCCTTCGATTCAGATGGAAATTGAACGGGCCTTATCCCGTATATTTTCCGCACCGATTACGATTTATGGGGCAGCGCGTACCGATGCCGGCGTCCATGCGCGCGGACAAGTTGTTAATTTTTATGGGGAAGGCTCCATCCCGACAGAGAAAATCCCCTATGCGGCCAAAGGCTATCTGCCGCCGGAAATCGTCATACGTACGGCGCAGGAAATGCCGGAACGCTTTAGCGTGCGTCATGATTGTGCAGGTAAGCACTATCGCTATACGATCAATAATGCGCAAGTCTGTGATCCTTTTCTGCTGCGGTATGCTTGGTTTATACGAAAACCACTGGATATAGAAATCATGAAAGCCGGTGCGGAACTATTGCGGGGAACTCATGATTTTTCTGCCTTTGAAGGACAGAATACGACACCCATGAACCCGCGGAAGACAATGTACGATATTACCTTTCAGCGAGAAGGGGCGGCACTGCAGATCAATGTTCTGGGAGATGGGTTCCTATATCATATGGTTCGTAATATGGCGGGCGGGTTTGTGGATCTGGGACTTCATCGTATGACGGTAGAATCTTTCCGTACTATTCTGGAAGGCCGGGACCGGACCAAACTGGGAGCGACTGCCCCGGCTCGGGGACTATGTCTGGAACGCGTGTTTTATTCCTATGAAAGAGTAAAAGAAACAGAAAAACTGCTGCGAGAACACGCATTATAACAGAAATATAAAAATTTGATGACGCATATTGAAAAATAATATGACACAATGCAAGGCGTGTATATTGATACTCGCCTTTTTTTGTGTCATACTTTAAAAGCAACGTTAAAAAAAGGTAATACATGCAAAAAATGCATGCATGTACTTGGTAATTTTGAAAAGAAGGTATTGTAAATGGCACAACATATTGAAATCATAGCACCGGACGAAAGAGAAGTCATACGGCAAATTGGCTTTGTTCATTTTATGTCTGTTTCTACCTTTGCCGCTTCCATGGGGTATTGCGGCATGTGTTTCGGCTGGCGCACAGCGCATCAGATTTGGGGAGTCCCCGCTTGGATCGGAGAGTTTTTCGGAATAGTCGCCATGGTGATTTACATTTGGGTATTTTTCCAATATTTCCGTAAACTGCGTATTGATGCGGCGGCCGTACGGGCAGAATGGAATTCCCCGTCTAAGGTCAATTTTTTTGGGACCTTTACCGTTTCTACGGTGCTGCTGGCAGCGGTACTGGCACCGTACAGTCATATGATTGCCAGTATATTCTGGTGGGTGGCGTTGGTGATGATTCTGCTGTTTGGCTGGATATTGCTTAGTCATTGGCTGCTGGAACGTCAGTATATCAACGAAGTCACTCCGGCTTGGCTGCTGCCGGTGCTGGGACCTATTACGATCCCGATCGCCGGGAATGTCCTTCAGAACCCTGGGTTTCATGATATTTCCGTATTTTGTGTCGCCATCGGTATTGTGACGGGTATCCCGGTTATCGCCCTGCTGCTGACTCGCAGCATTATCGGCAAACCGCTGCCTGATGCGGTGCAGCCCAGCTTGATGATTCTCATGGCACCTTTTGGCATGGGTTATATCACTTACAGTGATACCTTTGGCCCGGATAATTTTACGGCGTTATTTATCTGTGCGGGTATTTTCCTTCTGGTACCTATTGTCTGCAAAGTAGCCTCTATCATGCTCAGTACTCCGTTTCGCATGGGTTGGTGGTCCACCAGTTTCCCCAGCATGGCGTTTACTAACGGCGTATTGAAGTTCAGCAACGATTACACCGTGTTCTGGACACGTACGCTGGGGCTATTCCTGTTGATTTGTGCCACTACCTTGATTTTGTGGCTGTCTTGCAAAACAATATTGGCGATACATCATAAGACGCTTTGGAAATTATATTGATTACAAAGCCGATGTGGTATAATATAAGTATAAGAAACTTTGTTAAGATCACATGCAGGGTGTACGTACAAAGGAGTGAGGGCTATGTTGAAAAATTTACTGGTAAAACTGGCAGAAGGTAATGAGTTGACCTCTCGGGAATGTGTATTTGCCATGGATCGGATCATGGATGGACGTGTTTCCAATATCCAGCTCAGCGCATTTTTAGCAGCGTTGGCGGTCAAAGGGTGTACGGATACGGAAATAACCGGTTTTGCCCAAGGGATGCGTGAACACAGCCTAAAGGTGGAACATCATTTGGATTTATTTGAAATCGTAGGTACCGGCGGAGATACGGCCAAGACCTTTAATATTTCTACCACCGCAGCGTTTGTCATCGCTGCCGGAGGCGTGCTGGTAGCTAAGCACGGCAACCGAGCCAAAACTTCGCGCAGCGGTTCGGCAGATATGCTGGAGGCGCTGGGCGGTAATATTTTCCTGGAACCGGATAGCTGTCTGCAGATGCTTCATACGATCGGCATCTGCTATTTCTACACACGGTACTATTATTATATGATGAAACATATTGATTCCGTTCGCGAAGAACTGGGGATTCCGACCATCTTTGATGTGCTGCGTCCCTTGACCAACCCGGCTCGTGCCAAATATGAACTCTTAGGAGTAAACAAGAAAAAACTTGTCGAACCGATGGCCCGTGTCCTTTCTAATCTGGGTGTCGTGCGCGGCATGGTAGTATATGGGCAGGATGGATCTGATGAAATTTCGGCCTCGGCAGCTACGACAGTCTGCGAATTTACAGGAAATTCCTTCAAAACCTATGAAATCCGGCCGGAGGATTTTTGCCTGATTCGCTGCCGTCCGGACGAGCTGGCAGGTGGCACGCCGAAAAAAAATGCTGCCATAGCCCGCAGCATTTTGAACGGCGAAAAAAGTGCCAAACGGACGGCGATTATCATGAATGCCGGAGCGGGTCTTTACATCTGCGGCAAGGCGCTTACGCTGGAAGCCGGCATGAAAGAAGCCGCACGGCTTATCGATTCGGGAAAGGCGATGCAAAAACTGGATGAATTCTTGAAAATGAGTCAGCAGCTATCTGCGATAGAACGCTCCCGCGTTTCTGAATTTTTGTAAACATAACCGCCGTGTATACGGGGCTGACAGGAGAGAAAAGAAGATTTGACTCTCTCTTGCCGGCCCCTTTTTGATGAGCGGCAGACGGTTCAGGCTATGCCCTATTTGTATCTATATAGAATAGGATGTACTTGGTTGCTTAAAAGAGATGATTGAAACGGAACTAGTATTTTGGAAATGACATCACTTGTGGTATAATAGAGTATCGAATTGCCTGTTTGGCCGAATAGTATATGTTGTGCAGCGGTCAGTTCATCTATAGGTATCCCTATGACGTATTTCCTGATAGAACCATGCGGGGATAACTCATTTCGAAACTACTTGTATAAAAGGATAGATATATAATATGAAGGATAAAACAGTAGGGGTTTCGATCCACGTCTTTGGCGTTCTGGCTGTAGTAGCCGTGTTGTGGGCGATTCAACTTGTTCTGCCGGATTTCTACATGACCATGTGGAATCTCATGGTACAAGGGGATATAGACGGTCTTACGGACTATATTGCTTCCTTTGGCTATGAGGCTATATTGGTCAGTGTTTTCATGATCACCTTTGTCAATGCGATCGGATTTCCCTCCATTCCGTTCCTGACAGTGAACGGTATTATTTTTGGTTTGGTTCCGGGAATTATTATTTCTTGGGCAGGCGAAGTATTAGGCATTGAAATCAGTTTTCACCTCACGCGGACACTGCTGCGCGGGCAAGCTAAAAAAATGATCGAGCGGAATGATATGCTGGAAAAACTTGATTCTTACAGCTGTATCAAGACGATTATCATGGGACGGGCTATACCGTATTCGCCCAATGTATTAGTAACGGCATTCAGTGCGCTGAGTCATATTTCCTATAAAGATCATTTTATTGCCAACCTTATCGGCAAAATACCGGCTGTCGTCGTAGAAGTCTGGCTGGGACATGATCTGCTCCGTTTTCATGAACACTGGGGACGCCTGCTGGTGTTGATTCTGCTGGTAGTTATCGTATACGGATTTATGTGGTGGAGAAGAAGACACCGCCCGAAACTGGCCCATATAGAATGCCATCATGAAGCAGACCGTATCTCTGTTACAAAAAAATAGTACAAAATCATTGCAAAAAGAGGATCGGCGCAAGCCGGTCCTCTTTTTATGCAGATCATCCGATATTACGGCGTCATTTTTTCCTTTAAGGTTTTGAAAAATGCATCAACGATTCGCTTATATACACCCATCGTATCGTCGGAACTGTACCGTGTCCGGGTTTCTTCGCGGGAAAATACGACACTGCCTGTTTTGGTATCATACACGTCAAATCGCAGCGTTACCGTCGTGTTGGGAATATATGTATCCGGTACATATTCGGGAACGGTAATCTCCTGTGATACCGTGTACGGTCTGCCGTCGCGGTCATACACGACACGATCGATCCACTGGGACCGCCACTCCGTATGGGCAGCGACAAAACTGCTATCTTGGCGATACTGTAGCAGCCGGGCTTTTATGTACACATCGGCAGCAGGAAGCGCAGGAGTGGCAGGAGACGTAGAAGACACGGGTGGTGCGCCGGCTGCGGGCAAAGCGGTCGGTTGTGATGCGGGAGGAGCGATCTGCGGATCCGTACTGACATAACTGCCGTTCTTCTTTGCGCGTGTCACATACGCATCCTGCAGTGTTTTTGCCACAATATCATTCTTGATACTTGTGGCTTCGGACGTATCCAGATTATACACCAGGACCGTCTGTATCTTTGGAAAAGCATAAGAACTATCGGACCAATCATCCTTTTCTGCATGAACAGCCAGCGGAACAGAAACAACGATCGTCATCCATGCGGCTAACAGCCAGGAACCCTTCATACAAGCACCTCCTTAAGATACCTATACACCTAGTATATACTGTATATCATAAAGGAAACCATGAAAAAAAGCTATGGATAATATACGGAAAATAGAAAGGAATATGCTAAGAGAAGAATGGTAAGGTCTAACCTCTCCGTCTTCGGACGAAACTCATGTCCGAATCCACCTAGAAAACAAACTAAGCGATTCGCATGCTTTTGTGCGTCACTTCGTTCCTACAAAATCAGCTCTCTGCTTATCTCCTGTCAGGAGAGGCTTTAAAAGATTCTGTGTTATAAAAACATTAAAAAACAGCCCTTGCCCTTCGGCTCCCTTGTCAGGAGATAGGTAGAGAACCTTTTTTAAAGGAACAACGTGACGCATAAAAAAGAGTGAATCACCTAGTTTGTTTGTTAGCTGGCACCGCAGGTGACTGAGAGGTTGTACTTTTTCCTGGTTTAACCGGCCGGCGAGCGGTAAATACAAAAAAATTTAAAATTAACGAAGAAATTACAAAAAAGCCTTGCTTTTCTAAAATACATCTGCTATAATTACATCATAACAAATAACAATTATTTCTTAGTAAGAATTTTCAAAGCTTTGTTCAATATAATTGTTATATAAATAGGAGGAATATATTATGAAAAAATTTGTTTGCAGTATCTGCGGTTATGTGTATGAAGGCGAAGAAGCTCCGGAAAAATGTCCACAGTGTGGCGCTCCGAAGGAAAAATTCAGTGAATTGGCAGCTGGTAAAAAGAATATGTGGATGAACACATTGTTGGAATTGCCAAAGGTGTTGATCCCCGTATTATTGAAGGCCTTCGTTTGAACTTCACCGGCGAATGCACTGAAGTCGGCATGTACATCGCGATGGGCCGTCAGGCTGATCGGGAAGGTTATCCGGAAATCGCAGAAGCATTCAAACGCTATGCGTTAGAAGAAGCAGATCACGCATCCCGCTTTGCCGAAATGCTGGGCGAAGTGTTGACCGCGGATACCTTGAAGAACTTGGAACTCCGTGCGGCTGCGGAACAGGGTGCCTGTGCCGGTAAGAAAGAATTGGCAACTCTCGCAAAACAACTCAACTTGGACGCTATTCATGATACCGTGCATGAAATGGCAAAGGACGAAGCACGCCATGGTCGTGGATTCGACGGCCTCCTGGCTCGTTACTTCGGTCATAAAAACTAAACATATCCAGTTTTTACCCCCGCATGCTTAGCATACGGGGTTTTTGCTATGTAAGTTGCTTTTTGCACATAATTCTTATATAATGAAATAAATGTGTACTGAAGGAGGCGACCATATGAAAAAACAACTTATTGTGGGGGCTTTAGTAGTATCACTTGCCGGATTTAGTGGTACTTTGGCTACGCAGGCCTTTGGTCTAGGCTCTGTTCTCAAAATTGGCGGCGTGGGGGTAGTAGTCAGCAAATTTGGCGAACAACTCAACGATTTCCTGAATAAGCTTTTAATGAAGGACGGTGTAGGGACTGACTATGCAACAAAGGTGGTGCCTGTGCTTAGTGTAGGCAGCGGCGGGTATGTAGGTGCCGCGCAGGTGGTAGGCCCGTCAGAGCAAGTAGAGCAGGTCAAGGCTGTTGGCCAGATCGAAGCTGGGTTTAACGGGAATTTGTTCAGAGCCAAGGCATTGATTCCTATTGATGCCGAAAGCATTACCAACATGCACCGTATCCAGGGCGTCGGGGTTTCTGCTATCATCGACGTACGTTTTTAATTCATTACGATATACAGCAAGGCATTACATTTGTCTTCTTTTTTTATGAAGACAATACAATTACAGGAGGAATGTAGAATGCTGAAAAAGAAACTTGCCTGCATGGCGACAGTTATGGCATTGTGCGGTTCTATGCTGGTCAGTGCCGCAGGTTATACAATTTTGGAAAAGGCCCAGAAGGTGGAAAGCACTGTCTATGGGACCGTACAGCAAGGTGCTTTGAATGATCGTGTTTCATCTTTGGACAAACTGATCAACGGGCAGTCCGCCGCCGGTACGGGAAGCACGGAAAATCGTGTGGATACCTTATATAAGGAAGTATATGGCAATCCGGGTTCCGATTTATCCATGCTGGCTGCTGTCAATATGATGCAGTGGAAATATGGCGGTCAGATTTCGAATGATTCTCTGCTGTCGCGCGTATCCTCCTTGGAAGAAAACGTAAACGGCCAGGTCGGGACGGGTTCCTTGAGCGGCCGTATTGCCGTACTGCGCCGTTCTCTTTTGGGAAATGAAAAGTTTGTTTCCCAAGCTGTGACGATTCCGGCAGGGATGATCGTTAAATTGCAAAATGTCGATGCCCTGAGCTCCAAAACCTTGAAAAAAGGCGATACCGTACGCCTGGCTGCCTTGGAAAATGTCATGGTAGGCAGTGTAGTGGCGATTCCCAGCGGTTCACAATGTGAAGGCACCGTAACGGATGTACGCCGGTCCGGTATTTTCGGCCGTGACGGCAAACTGGTCATTACGTACGGCACGATTAAAGCCGTTGATGGATCGGCGGTTCCGTTGATCGTAGGCGATAAAGCAAAAGAACAATATAAACAAATGAAAATAGCGGCTGGAGCTTCTGTTGCCGGCGCCGTTATCCTGGGACCGGTAGGATTGGTAGGCGGACTGTTTGTAAAAGGCAGTGAAGTCAATATACCCGCCGGTACGACAATGTTTACAGAAGTCAAAACCGACACGGATGTCATGGGCTTTACAGAAACCCCCATGGACTCTTCGGAAATGAAGACCGCGAATATGGCCGCCAGCGGCGTAGCCGTTCCCGGTGTATCCGGCACAGCGACGCCTGCCGATACGCAGACGGTGGCAATCGGACCGAATGCTACGACTCCCATCGCGACCCCGCCGGCAGCGGATGCCAAAATGCCCGTAGGAACAGCACAAGCACCCACGCAGACTGTTCCGATGACAGATGAAAAAACACAGGAAGCACAAACAGCGACAGGAGATACACAAGATACTTCAAATCAAACAACGGTAGCCATTACTTCCAATGGAAAACAATAAATAGGTGACGTATATGAAAAAAAATTTGGCAGTATTTATTTTGGCTGCCGCCGTGCCTTTCGCGTTGCCTGTCTTTGCCGATCAGGACGCAGCAGATGCCGGTTCCGTTATGGACAAGACAGCATGGGTAACCAAAAGCACTGCCGATCAAGTGAATAAAAAAGAAAAAAAAGAAAAAACCGTAGACCCTGTGAATCTCGACTGGGCCTCCCGGCGGTATGATATCGTGCTGCCGCAGCAGCCGGTAAAGTAGCGGCGGACTCTCTGTATATGCGCAGTCAAGATGGCTATGTACAGGGGCGGGGCAATGTTGACATTCAGCAGGGAATTGATGAATTTCACAGCAACTATGTAGAAGGCAATACGAAAACGAAAATGTATTATATCCCGGGACCTGCGGTATGGATCCAGGGAGAAACCGCGCTGGACGGCTCGGGTATTACCTATGATGGAAATACGCACAGCGGCAAGGTGGAAAAAATAGCGGGATTTATTGCCGCTAACGTATATATCCGCGGTACGGACGGAGAACTGGCGGACGGCAACGGATACATGAAACACGGACTGATTACGACCCCTCACGCCGTAGCGGAAACCCCGGACTACTATCTGACGGGGGACGACATCCACATCTATCCGGGGGTTAAATTTACCTCGGAAAATACGACACTGTGGTTTAAGCATATCCGTATACTCACGTACGGCCATTATGAAGGCAATCTCGATTCGCAGCATAAGACCAATACCACACTTTTTTCACTGCTGCCCAGACCACGCTATACCTCCGATGATGGTTTTGGCATATATGGCGGAGCCACGCTTCCGCTGAATGCAGAGGAAACATTCCAATTCCAATTCAAATATGCCATATATACCAAAGGCGGATTCCAGCCGACAGCCTTGTTTATCCGGGACACGAGTATCGGGCGTTTTACCTTAGGCTATTCGACAGAAGAAAGTACGCAGAGCACCGATAGAGTATGGGCAAAGAAATTCCCTGAATTAACCTACTATATGCCGCGTATTACCTTTGGCCGCACCGGTATCTATATGGACAACAGTGCAAGCTGGGGCCGCTGGTCTGAAGACGGGGTAGCAACGGGCGTGCATAAAGACTTCCAAACGGAAATAAGCCATACGCCGCTGCCGCTATGGAAACAAGCCAATATTCGTTTCTTTGCCGGCTATCGTAAGGATACATACGGTACTGATGATTCCATCGTTCGCGATCCCTATACGGGCGTTGTATTAAATCAGGGAATCAATGAACGGGTATGGACCAGTTGGTGGTATACAAAACATAATATGAGCGGTGTGACACCCTATCGATTCGACACCATAGACCATCCGCGGCAAAAGGGTGTATCCATCGGCTACAAAATGACGCCGCTGGATACCTTTATCCTGACCTTTGATAAAGATCTGGATACCGATCAAGTAGCGGACCGTGACTTCACGTGGGTTCGTGACATGCACTCCTTTGTGGCAACGATTACATGGGAATCTGTCTCTCGCAGCTGGGATTTTCAATTAGTAGCAAAAGACTTTTTCTAATACAAAGAGGTACTCTGAAAAAAGAGTACCTCTTTTTTGCAGTATCCGTTTTGTTTTTTTTATTTTCATGGTATTATATTTCGTAATAGACGCTTTTTTACTGATTTTTTACATTACTTACCTGTAATCTGAGGCGTTTCCTTGTATAATAATAAATGATAATCGGATTTTTTGGGAGGGGATCACATGGCATTGATATATTGCGTAGAAGACGATGAAAATATTCGTGAACTCGTAGGGTATGCCTTGCGCAGTCAGAAGTTCGATGTAGGAACTTTTGCCGATGGGAAGGAGTTTTGGACCGCGATTGAAGAAAAAATCCCATCTTTGGTACTTCTTGACATCATGATGCCGGGAGAAAGCGGCGTGGAGATTTTGGGAAAACTCCGCAAGCGGAAAGATTGCAGCGCATTGCCGGTCATTATGTTGACAGCAAAAACGAGTGAATACGATATTGTTAAAGGACTCGATACGGGAGCGGATGATTATATCTGCAAGCCCTTTGGTATTGTCGAGCTGGTTTCCCGTATTCGTGCCGTACTGCGGCGGAGCACGACGCCGACCGATGAACAGACCGTGTATACGTATGAAAATGTATCGTTGGATACGGGGAAGCATGAGGTCCTGGTGGATGGAAAACCTCGTCATTTGACGGTCAAGGAGTTTGAATTGCTGCAATATTTGTTGGTCAATGTCAATATCGTTCTCAAACGGGAACAGATTATGGAAAAGGTATGGGGCTTTACCTATGAAGGCGAAAGTCGCACCATTGATATGCATATCAAAAGTCTTCGTCAAAAATTGGGAACAGGCGGACATATTATCCGAACTGTCCGCGGTATCGGATATCTCGTAGGAGGTAAATAGTGAAAAAGCGAATTTACCTGAGCCTGCTCGCCATCGGATTGGCCTGCATGGTTATGGCCCTGGTCATTTCCGGCTGGATTTTTTGGCGGTCTGCACAGGAGCAGGCTGCCGTAGAAATGGAATCTGCCGTGGCCATGATTTCGGCAGGTATGGCCCGTGACCCGGAACCCAACGGATATCTGCAGCAAGTAGCCGATGCGGAAAAAGGGGCGCTGCGGATCACTTGGATCGATACGGATGGCAGTATCAAATTCGAATCCGATTATGACGCAGCCAAAATGGAAAATCATCTCCAACGTCCCGAAGTCCAGCAGGCCTTTGCCTATGGGACGGGATCGGCAGTCCGGGAATCCGCTACGATTGAAAAGGCACTGTATTATTCGGCCAAAAAACTTCCCGACGGAACGGTCCTGCGTGTCAGTCTGCAGCGTGCCACGCTGTATTCTCACTTTTTGTCGTTGCTGCCTATGGCGCTGCTGCTGTTGCTGTTGGCGGGCATCTGTTGTATCCGTGCTTCGCGGATGCTGACGGCCAGTCTGTTATCTCCGCTGCGCAAAACGGCCCGTATCATGGAAAATATCGGCACTCCTTCGCAGCAGCTGCCGCAGGAAATGCCGCATGTATATCGTGAATTACGTCCGCTGGTGCAAAAGATCATGGACCAAAGCAATTACATCAACCATACGATCCAAACACTGGAGCGGGAGCGCAATACGGTCCGCATTATTTTGGAGAATCTGCGAGAAGGTGTCATTCTGACCGATAAAGCAGGAAAAATACTGGCTCTCAACACCTGTGCCAAGGATATCCTGCAGATCCGCAGAACGATGAAGGTCAGCGGCCTGGCCTTTGAAAAAATCCTTCCCGGTGTGGAATGGGATCAGATCAAAACAGGAGAAGACTCGCCGGTGGCCTATACACAGAAACTAGTTAAAAATGACCGGCTCTATCAATTGACGGTGCGGCCTATATATAAAGAAGAAAATTTGTATGGTGCCTTATTCATTCTCTATGACATTACGGAAAGTGAACATCGGGAACAACTGCGGCGAGAATTCACCTCCAATGTTTCGCACGAACTCAAAACGCCGCTCACCTCGATCAGCGGCTTTGCAGAAATGCTTTCGGCAGGACTGTATGAAGAAGAAAAAGACGTCCAGCACTTCGGCAAACTTATCCAGCAAGAATCACAGCGGCTGCTGCGGCTGATCGAAGGCATCATCCATCTGACGAAAATAGAAGAACATAGGCCGAATATAGAAATGACATCGGTCAAACTCGATACTATCGTCGAAGAAATCGTCAATTTCATGGAACCGGTAACGCAAGAAAAACACGTTACAATACACCGGAAAATGGAAGATATCGCTGTCTTCGGCAATAACGGCATGCTGCGGGAACTCTGTATGAACCTCATCGATAATGCCGTGAAATACAATCGCAGCGGCGGACACGTATATATCACGCTGCAGCAAGAAGGCAGCAAAGCCGTCTTTACTGTCCGGGACACGGGAATCGGTATTCCCGAAGACAAGCAAAAGCGAGTTTTTGAACGCTTCTACCGAGCCGATGCCAGCCGCAATAAGAAAAACGGCGGCAGTGGTCTGGGACTCTCTATTGTAAAGCACATTGTGGAACACCACCATGGTCAAATCAATCTGGAAAGTAAAGAAGGAGAAGGAACGAAGATAACCGTGTACCTGACACTGGCAACGTGATGCAGGTCGTGATGCAGGTGAACAAGCAAAAAACAACCATCCGTCGGGATGGTTGTTTTTTTGCTTGCCGGAAAATAAAGGAAAACAAAGTGCAACCTCTCAGTCACCTGCGGTGCCAGCTCTCCTGACAAGAGAGCCGAAAGGCAGGAACTGTTTTTTTAGTAACGGAGTTCTTTAAAGCCTCTCCTGACAGGAGAGGTGGATTCGGACATGAGTTTTGTCCGAAGACGGAGAGGTTAGCCCTTGCCCTTTAACTGCAACTAGCAAAACAAAGTGCAACCTCTCAGACCGCTTCGCGGCCAGCTCCCCTGACAAGGGAGCCGAAGGGCAAGGGCTGTTTTTTTAATGTTTTTATAACACAGAATCTTTTAAAGCCTCTCCTGACAGGAGATAAGCAGAGAGCTGATTTTGCAGGAACGAAGTGACGCACAAGGCATGCGAATCGCTTAGTTTGTTTTCTAGGTGGCCCCGAGTGTAGCGAGGTCGGAGAGGTTAGACCTTTTCCCTATCTATTTTTGCTTTTTTTTATTATTTTCACATTCTTTACATTCTTTACACAGGACACTTACATAGACTTGGTACGATGTAATCACAAAATAAAAAGGAGTGGATCATATATGAAATTGAAAAAACTTATCTTCATAGCTCTCGCCGCTGTTATGGTAGTGGGTGCTGCCGGATGCGGCAGCCAGCAGAAGGCGGACGGTGACAAGTCTAGTTCCGCCGCTGTGTCCGGGAGCATTACCGGTTCCGGTTCTTCGGCATTGCTGCCGCTGGTAAAGGATGCAGCAGATAAGTTCAAGATAGATAATCAGGGCGTTTCCATCAGCCTGAATGCCGGCGGTTCCGGAACAGGCCTCAAGCAGATCGCCGATGGGTCCGTCGATATGGGGAACTCCGATGTACCTGCCGAAACAAAATTATCCAAGGACCAGGTCGCAAAACTCGTAGATCATAAAGTCTGCGTCATGACGGTTGCCACGATCGTAAACCCCGACATCGGACAGGTCGTCAAGAGTTTGACCAACCAACAGCTGCAGGATATCTTCACTGCTAAAATCACGAACTGGAAAGAGGTAGGCGGCCCGGATGAAGCCATCATCTTGGTAACACGTCCGCAGACATCCGGCACCCGGGCACTCTTCAAAGAATATGCCATCAACGGGGCAGAAGAATCGAGCAACAAATCCCTCGAAACAGATAACTCCGGCCTTCTTGTACAGAGCGTGGCACAGAACAAAGGCGCTATCGGCTACGTCGCTCTTCCGTACTTGATCAACGACAAGACGGTCAGTACGATCGCTATCAATGGGGTAGCTCCTTCGCTGGAAAACACCTATAACGGCACCTATGCGGTATGGGGATACGAACACATCTACACCAGCAAAGAACCGAAAGCCGCTGTCAAAGCGTTCCTTGACTTTGTCCTCTCTGATACATACGGCCAGCGCATCGAAGAATTAGGTTACGGTGTATCAAGCAAGATGCAAACGAAGGAAGTTCACTAAGGTACGTCAGATAACGGAGGAAGTAATATGAATCCTATTGAAATCGCTGTTAAGAATGCACATCGTGATGAGCGGGCCGCCAGGTTCCTCATTACGATCTGTGGTATCGGAGCAGCACTGGTACCCTTCTTTATAGGAGGGTTCCTTCTGTTAAAGGGAAGCGATACGTTCCTGCTATTCGGCCACAGTCTGGGAGAATTTCTCCTGTCCGGCCAATGGGCTCCGAGTGATACGGCTGTCGGCGGCGGTCACGTTGGGGCAGCCATGTTCTTATCGGGCTCGCTTGTGACCTGCGGGCTGGCACTGCTTATTTCCCTGCCGCTAAGCATATCGACGGCTATCTTTATGACAGAAATCGCTTCGCCGCGGACGCGGCGTCTGATACAACCGGCTGTGGAATTGTTTACGGGTATTCCCTCCGTCGTTTATGGCTGGATCGGGCTGACGGTACTTATTCCGTTCCTGCGGCACTTCTTCACTATGCCGTATGGGTTTTCCTTATTGGCTGCAGGCTGTGTGCTGGCAGTCATGGTCTTCCCGACGATTACCACGATGTCGGCAGATGCCATGGCAGCCGTACCCAAAACATGGCGGGAAGCCTCCTACGGATTGGGAGCGACACGGTGGGAAACTATTGCGCGGATCGTCATTCCGGCAGCCCGCGGCGGTATTTTCACCGGCATCATACTCGGTCTGGCACGTGCCTTGGGAGAAGCCTTGGCAGTAGCCATGGTTATCGGGCAGATGAAAGTATTTCCGACCTCCCTGTTCTTACCGGCCAGTACGCTTACGACCGCGATTGCCTCGGATATGGGCGGTGCCATGGAGGGCGGCGAATACAGTGCGGCCCTATGGACGATGGCACTGCTCCTGTTCCTTCTTTCGTTCTTGTTTATTTTTGTGATCCATCGCATCAATCGAGCGTCACAACTGAAAGGGAGGTCTTGATATGAGCCGCATTCAACATAAGAAAAAAGTGGACAAGATCATGACGGCTCTCTTTTTCGGCGGTACGGCCTTTGCCGTGATTCTGCTTGTTGCCTTTATCGGTTTTGTTATTGTGCAGGGCTTTGGCGTCATGACCCCGGATATGTTATCTTTCAGCGGCAGCGGATTGGGAAATATGCTGTTCAATACGCTGTATCTGGTCTTTTTGGCACTTCTATTCAGCATGCTGACCGGCGTACCGGCAGGGATATTTCTTGCCGAATATGCCCATCAGGGAAAAGTAACCCACTGGGTCCGCATGGCCATAGAAACGCTGGCATCCCTGCCATCTATCGTCGTCGGTCTCTTTGGGTACTTAGCCTTTATCGTGATGACCGGGTCTCAATGGAACCTGTTTGCCGGATCCCTGGCCGTGTCTATTCTGACACTGCCGCTGGTAACCTCCGTGACCGAAGATGCCCTGCGCAATCTACCGAGCAGTTACCGGCAAGGCAGTCTGGGCCTGGGGGCCTCGCACTGGCAGACTATATGGCGCGTGTTGGTACCCGCCTGTTTTCCGCGGATCATGACGGGACTCATCATGGCCGCCGGACGTGGTTTCGGGGAAGCCGCGGCACTCATGTTTACCGCCGGTATGTCGACGGATATCAACTGGAACAACTGGGATATCACCTCGGCCTCATGCCCCCTGAATCCTTTCCGCCCCGGTGAAACCTTGGCCCTGCACATCTGGTCGCTGCGGACAGAAGCACTGCATCCCAACGCGGCACAGCTAGCCAGTGTATCCTCGGCAATCCTTATGGTACTCGTCGTCAGCTTTAGTCTGGCGGCCCGATATATTAGTTGGAGACTGGATAAGAAAATGGGAGGAACCAATTCATGACAGAATTAACGACGACCCTTACGGGATATGCGGCACAAGTTCACGACGACGCTCACAGTAAGGACGAAGCGGCGGCTGCCGATATAACACAAGAAAATACCTTCGACGTGAAGGGACTGAACTTGTTCTATGATAAAACACAAGCCTTGAAAAATATCAATATGACCATCAAAAAACATGAAATCACTGCCTTGATCGGACCGTCGGGCTGCGGAAAATCGACCTTTATCAAAACCCTGAACCGCATGAACGACTGGATAGAAAACTGCCGCGTTACGGGAGAAATTCTCTTTGAAGGCAGAAATATCTATAAAGAAGTAGACTCACTGGCACTGCGGTATCGCGTTGGCATGGTATTCCAGCAGCCGACGCCCTTTCCCAAGAGCGTCTTTGAAAATATTGCCTACGGTCCCCGTATCCAAGGCATTTCCAATAAAAAGAAATTGGCGGAAATCGTAGAAGAAAGCATGCATCAAGCCGCCGTATGGGATGAATTGAAAGACCGGCTGCACGAAAGTGCCCTCGGTCTTTCCGGCGGGCAGCAGCAGCGACTATGTATTGCCCGTACGCTGGCGGCGCGTCCGTCGGTTATCCTTATGGACGAACCGACCTCGGCACTCGATCCGATTTCTACACAGAAAATAGAAGATCTGGCCCTGCAGCTCAAAGAAAAGTACACGATCGTCATCGTTACGCACAGCATGCAGCAAGCCCGCCGGATATCGGACCGGACCGCGTTCTTCCTGCTCGGAGAATTACTGGAATTCAACAACACCGTCGACATGTTTACCAAACCGGCCAACCCTAAGACGGAAGCCTATATCACCGGCCGTTTCGGCTGATGGAGGAGAGACCCTATGAGAGATGCATACGTAGAATCATTGAACGAACTATCCCAAGACATGATACAGCTGGCACAAATTGTAGAAACTACGATTACCAATACTTGGACTGCCTTGGAATCCTTAGATAATCAACTAGCCAGTGAAATCTATCACGGCAATCAAAACATCAACGCAATGGTGCGCGAATGCATGAAAAAAGACCTTACTATCAGTCTCATGCAAACTCCGGTGGCCACGGACTGGCGACATCTTATGGCAACCCAGAAAATACTGTACGACATAGAACGCATCACGGATAACTGTGCCGACATCTGCCACTATATCTTCCACCTCACTAAGGAAGGCGGTGTTGTGACACCCCCTTCGGGCCTGCAGGAAATGTATCGTGTGATGGCCTCGATGGTAGTAGATGTCCTGCGGCTGTATAACGAAGGCGATGTAAAAGATATTGACGAGATAGACCTGATCTGTGATAAAGATGACATTGTGGACATGGCCTTTACCAAAAGCATGGAAGAAATCAGCCAAAAAATGGTCCAAGAACCCAACCATGTACGCCAATACATCTCCTATGTACTCATTGTCAAATACATAGAACGTATGGCTGACCACGCCTCGAATATCACGGACTGGATACTATATAGAAGTAATAATACACTGAAATGAAAAAAGATGAAAAAAAGTCTGTTCTGTATTTGCCGGTGACGACACATACAAGAACAGGCTTTTTGTGATTGCAGGGGGAAAAGGGCAACCTCTCAGACCGCTTCGCGGCCAGCTCCCCTTTCAAGGGAGCCGATTAAGCACGGTGCCAGGTAGCAAACAAACTAGGTGATTCACTCTTTTTTGCGCGTCACGTTGTTCCTTCAAAAAAGGTTCTCTACCTATCCCCTGACAAGGGAGCCGAGGGCAAGGGATAAAGGAAAAAGGAGAAGGATAAAGGAAAAGGGCAACCTCTCAGACCGCTTCGCGGCCAGCTCCCCTTTCAAGGGAGCCGAGGGCAAGGACCTATTTTTTTGTGAATAACAGAGTCACTTAAAGCCTCTCCTGACAGGAGATAAGCAGAGAGCTGCTTTTGCAGGAATGAAGTGACGCACAAAGGCATGCGAATCGCTTAGTTTGTTTTCTAGGTGGCCGAGTGCAGCGAGGTCGGAGAGGTTAGACCTTGTCCTTTCCCTTCCTCCGTGTCTTTTTTCAGGTCCGGATATCGATGCCGGATCGGATATATTCGTGTATGACTTGGCATACTTCTTGGAAGTTACGCTGCAGGTCTAGATTGGTGAAGCGCATGACGTAGAGTCCGCAGCGTTCCAATAGCCGGCTGCGCTGTTCGTCGTACTGCAGGGCTTCTTTTTCATAGTGTTGGCCGCCGTCGATTTCGATGACTAATCGAGCTTGCCGGCAATAGAAGTCAACGATGTATTGTTCGATGCGGCGTTGTTTGTAGAATTTTACGGGGTACGATTTTAGAAAATCGTACCACAAATGACGCTCCTCCGGGGTCATTTCCTTCCGGAGATTTCGAGCGTGGGTTATATTCTCTGGACGATAGTGATAGTACATGCGTCACCTCTTTGGGAATGAAAAAGGAAAAGGGCAACCTCTCAGACCGCTTCGCGGCCAGCTCCCCTTTCAAGGGAGCCGATTAAGCACGGTGCCAGCTAACAAACAAACTAGGTGATTCACTCTTTTTTGCGCGTCACGTTGTTCCTTCAAAAAAGGTTCTCTACCTATCTCCTGCTCCCTTTACCGTGTGTTTTTTACATCCGGTCGGAGGGGGCTTGCTTTTTGGTTTGCGGTCTGGCGAGGGATTCGTCGTGGAGCTGGTAGAAGGCATTGCTGGGACGGGTGAAGCCTTTTCCCATGACTTCCGAGGCGTCGCTGATGATCATGAAGGCTTTGGGGTCTACTTTGTTGATCATGTCTTTGACTTTGGCTATTTCCGTCATTTTGATGACGACGTAGATGATGCGTTTTTCCTGATGGGTGTAGGCACCTTGCCCGTACATGATGGTGGCGCCGCGGCCGATGTAGCGCATGATGACGTTGGCGATTTCGTCAGCGTGGGCCGAGATGATGATGGCGGTTTTTCGCTGACTGAGACCCATGACGACTTTATTGGTGACGTGGGCGGCGATGTAGGTGCCGACGAAGGTCAGGACGGCGAGTTCCAGTCCGTACATATAGGCGGCGCCGATGATGATGATGGCGTTGATGCCCATGACGACGTTGCCCATTTCCAGGGCATAGAATTTTTTGATGATGGCGGCGACGACATCGAGTCCGCCGCTGTTGCCGTTATAGCGATAGATGATCCCCATGCCGATACCGCTCATAATGCCGCCGGTGATGGTGGAGATGATGGGGTCCTTGATGACGTTCCAGCCGGACATAAAAGAGGTCGCGTCGACTAATACGGCAAAGATGATCGTACCGATGATGCTGAGAATCGTGTACTGCCGTCCCATAAATTTATTGCAGAACCACATGATCGGCAGATTCATAACGAAGAGTCCCATCCCGATGGGAAAACCGGTGGTGTAATGGATCATGATGGCAATGCCGGTAATGCCGCTGCTGAGCAGATGATGGGGGATAAAAAACGTATTAATGCCAATAGCGGATACAACAGAACCTACCAAGGTAGCAATATAGGCAATCGTGTATTTGTTCATAAGAACCTCCTATGGAAAAGAGAATATTCACGGTATCAATTTACGGTGTTATATTGTCAAGTTATCCTAAAACAGGTATAATCAAATATATAAAATATAATCATTATTAGTTATAAGGGAATTGCATATTGTGCATAGATTTTATTTATGTCTCGGCAACATGTGCTTTATATGTTAAAATTATAACATACGATTCCCCGATAATGAATATGTAGATAATAATAAACGGGGGAAAAAGATTTCAGAATGGAGATACGCAAATGATAGTAGAAAAAGCACATGCAAAATTGAATTTGGCATTACGTATTTTAGGGAGACACGAGGATGGATATCATAATATCGACACGATATTCCAATCCATTGAACTCAGTGACACCATCCACGTGGAGGCGGCGGATACGATAGAAGTAACCTGTACGGATCCGGCACTTGCCTGCGATGAAACGAACCTGGCCTACAAAGCGGCAGTGGCGCTGCGCCCTTTTTGCCGGAACAGACAAGGTGCTCGTATTCATATAGAAAAGAAGATACCTATCGCAGCAGGACTGGGCGGCGGCAGTGCCGACTGTGCCACTACGCTGCGCTGCCTGAACCGGTTATGGGGACTGAAGCTTCCCTATGAAGAATTGTGCCGTATCGGAGCCGCCCTTGGCGCCGATGTGCCGTTTTGTCTTCGCGGCGGTACGGCCCGGGGCCGGGGCCGCGGCGATATCATCACGCAGCTTCCTGATTTTCCGAGCATGATGGTCATGCTGATTCATCCGCACATAACCATCCATACGGAGCAGGCCTATGCCAAGTTTGATGAAAATCCCATTGATCTGCCGCTTCGCTTTGACCTGATGGAAAAGGCCGTATGGCACGGTTCTTTGGACGAATTATCAAAATTAATGGGCAATACCTTTGAATCACTAGTCATTCCCGACTATCCGGAGATCGAGCGCTGCAAGGACATTTTGGAAATGTATGACTTAAAGCCTATGCTGAGCGGCAGCGGTCCGACCGTGTTTGCTATCGTTCCGCCGCCGGGAGATATCGGCATGCTGAGTATCGTTGGCGGCGTATTGGATGATGCAGACGTCTTCGTCAGCAGATTTTCTAGGGGAGAAGGGTATGGAGATGAATACTGAAGTAAAACATCAGAAACTGAGTCCGATCAAGCTGGATGCCTATAAGCCGCTGCGCGAGGTCGTCAGCGAAACGCTGCGGCAGGCAATTAAAGACGGCATATTAAAACCCGGGGAACGGCTGATGGAGATCCAGCTGGCCGATGAACTGGGCGTCAGCCGTACGCCGATCCGGGAAGCGATCCGCCGACTGGAGCTGGAAGGGTTTGTCGTCATGGTACCGCGGCGCGGCACGTATGTGGCCGACATTTCTCTCAAGGATATCGCCCAGGTGTTTGAAATCCGCGGGGCATTGGAGGAATTGGCGGCGGGACTGGCGGCCGAACGTATTACAGACGAAGAACTGGAAACACTGGAACGTATGATGGTAGAAATCAACGAATACATCGAACAAGGTGCCTTCGACAAAATAGTTGATACAGATGTGCGTTTTCACGACGTCCTGTATCATGCCAGCCGCAACACCCGCCTGGTAGATATCCTGAACAACCTGCGGGAACAGATGCTGCGGTTCCGCTCTATTTCCATGCATTATCCGGGACGGCTGGCAGCGACGTGGGAGGAACATCGCCAAATGGTAGAAAGCATTGCCAACCACAACAGCACGATGGCTCGCCGCGTAGCTAAGAAGCATATGGAAAACTCGGAAAAGACCTTGCTCAAGGGGATGAGCAAGGACGAAAAATCAGCACAAATGGTGCATGACCTATTCCCCCATACAGATAATTAAAGAAGATGAAATACATGAGGAGGCATACTATGATAGATGTTTGGCACAGCTTGCAACGCATGTTTCACGGAGTCGATGATTTTGAAAATTTTCTGCTGATTTTGGTGACGATCCTTTTTTCTTTGCTTTTTGTACGGGTCATCGTGGCGATGATCATGGGACGCTGGAATCTGTTCCCGCCGATGTAAGACAAACAATACAGAAGGAAAGGTCGTCATTTCATGAAATCATTTTCTATTCCCTTTGGGAAAGAAGTACAGCATATAGACCTGCCGGAGGATCATATATTGTATGATCTGCACGGCAATACGGCGGCGGTCGTGACCGAGGAAGCGGCAGCGGTCCGTAAGGCACTGCGGCAGCCGATCGAAAGCAAACCCCTGCGTGACATCGTCAAAGCCGGGGATACCGTGGCGATCGTCGTCAGTGATATTACCCGCCTGGTACATACGGAGGTAATGCTGCCGGTCCTGGTGGCAGAACTGAACGAAGCCGGTGTCAAGGATGAACAGATCACGGTCATCGTGGCCCAAGGAACGCATCGGGCCCATACACCGGAGGAAGACGCCATCGTCTGCGGTGCGGAAATGACCCGGCGTCTGCGCATGGTGCAGCATGACTGCCGGAATAAGGATACCCTATCCTATGTAGGAACAACCAGCTTCGGCAACGACGTATATATCAATACGGAAGCCCTGCAGGCAGACAAACTCATTTTGACCGGAGCCGTATCCTTTCATCCCATGGCCGGTTACGGCGGCGGCCGCAAGGCGATACTGCCGGGGATTGCCGGATTTGATTCTATCATGACGAATCATTCCCTGGCCTTAGCCGAAACCCCGGGAGGCGGCTGTAATCCGCACTGCGACACGGCAAGTCTCGAAGACAATCCGTTCCATCATGATATGCTGGAGGCGGCGCAGATGGTCCATCCCGACTTCTTGGTCAATACGGTATTTACGGCAGACGGAGATCTCTGCGACGTCGTAGGCGGACACTGGCGCAAGGCCTGGGAAAAGGGCTGTCAGGACGTATTGGCGACAGGCGGCGTGCCGATCCGGGAGCAAGCCGATATTACGATTGCCTCGGCCGGCGGCTACCCGAAGGACCTAAACCTGTACCAAGGCTGCAAGGCCTATATGAATGCCGTTTTTGCGACGAAACCCGGCGGTGTCATGATCCTGACACTGGATTGTCCGGATATCAAAGAACCGGAAATCTTTACGAAATGGTTTTTCCGCAGCGACTTGGATCAGGTGGAACAGGAACTGCGCCGGGAATTTCTCATGCCCGGGTTTGTCGCGTTCAAGACACGCTGCATCATTGCTTCGATGAAGACTTGCTATGTCGTTACGCGACCGGAGAATTTCGACATCATCCGCCAGACCGGCCAGATCCCGGCTCCCGATCTGCAGACTGCCTGGAACATGGCGCGGAAGGAAGTACCCGAACACTATACCGTGACGATCATGGGACATGCGGCGGCTACCTTTCCTGTCTATACGAAATAACACGGAAAACCAACAACTGTGTACGGTTGTTGGTTTTCCTTACTATAACAATAAGTTATACGTTTTACTGGTACCTATAAGAAAAAATCATAGGTATTCTAGCGTAATTTGTATAGGAAAGAAGCAAGACAAATGCTTCCTGTTGCGGTATAATGGGGGCAATTTACAAAACAGCCGGCTTGCAAAAAATACGCATCCTGCGTTCAGGCCGGTGCTGCACAGAGAGGAAATGATCACATCATGAGACAGTATAATCCTGTAACACCCGAAGTCGTAACGGCCCTGCAGGCGGTCGTCGGTGAAAAATACGTCAAGACCGATGCCGAAACGCTGGACAAATATAAGCTCGACGAAAATCTGGATCCCACCTTCTGGCGTCTGCCGGAGGTCGTAGTATCGGCAGGCAGTACGGAGGAAGTAGCCAAGATCATGCAGATCGCCAATCAATACGGTGTTCCCGTTACCCCGCGCAGTGCCGGTACCAGCGTGAGCTGCGGCGCCATTCCGACATATCACGGCATCGTACTGCTGCTGGAACGGATGAACCGGATCCTGGAAATCAACGAAGAAGGCATGTACATGGTCGTAGAGGCCGGTGTCCGCACGATCGATATCCAGAACCTGGCCCATGAAAAAGGACTCATGTATGCCGGAGATCCCTGCAGTTCGGACAGCTGCCTCATCGGTGGCAATCTGGCGACCAATGCCGGCGGCAACAAGGCAGTCCGCTACGGTACGACGCGCCATCAGGTATACTCCGTCGAAGTCGTGCTGCCGAACGGCAAGGTAACGACACTGGGGGCTACACTGAAAAAATGCTCGACCGGCTTTTGTCTCGATCAGCTGATCATCGGCTCCGAAGGGACGCTGGGCATCATCACCAAGGCCACGCTGAAACTCGTGCCCCTGGCGCCCTACAAACTGGATGTACTGGCGGTCTTCACGGATCTGGCCAAAGCAACGGCATTGGTGCCGAAACTGGTCAAAGCCGGACTCAATCCGACGAGCGTGGAATTTATGGACAATAACTTCGTCCGCAGTGCCAGCGACTATTCGGATCTGAAACTGCCGCATTACGAAGATGGCTGTTATGATATCGTGTCGATCGAAACCTTTAATGAAGATGAATTGGATGACAAAATGGAAAAACTGAGCGCCATCTGCGAAGAATGCGGGGCCACGGACGTACTCGAAGCCGATGACCGTGTATGGCAGGTGCGCCGCAACTGTCTGGAAAGCACGCGGTCCCTGTCCGAGGTGCAGACCTCAGAGGATCTGGTCGTTCCGGTTACGAAGATTGCCGACTGCATTCAGGCTCTCGTCAAAGAAAGCAAACAATATGATTTCCGGGTATTCTGTCTGGCCCATGCCGGCGACGGGAATCTGCACTTCCAGATCCTCCGATGCGATATGAGCGATGCCGAATGGGAACGACAGCTGGAGGAATTCCGCCATACGGCGTACCGCTACGTCTATGACTTAGGCGGCCGCCTTTCCGGCGAGCACGGCATCGGCATGAAGCGGGTATGTTATATGGAAGAATATACAGATCCTGTAGAACTGGAACTCATGAAAACCATCAAGGGAGCCATGGATCCCAACTGGGTGCTCAATCCGGGAAAGGTATTTCATCCGGCGGAATAATAAAAAAAGAGGAAAAAGAGTTATTTGATCAACCGATATCAGATAACCCTTTTTTTTATCGTACGAGGTCCGGATGTTTTTTTATGTATTTCTCCTGCGCTGGAAAACCGCCCGGCCGGGCGGCAGGGACACAGGACATGAAATCCTGATGATAGATAAGGAAACTGCGGGTATATGTTTTTCAAAAAAAAGGAAATGCCACAGAAAAATAGAAACGCTGAAATGTATATATATAATAAATAATATTGTATTTAAACAAATTCGTTTTTGAGAATATTGACGATACCGTTCTTGTTGGTGTATATTTATAAAAAGAGTATCCTTACGCGTGATGATGATAATAAAGTAAACGGCATATAGAAAAAGGAGTGGGGGTATCATGATAGATATACATTCTCATATTTTGTATGGCATAGATGATGGATCCCAGTCGCTGGCGATGTCTTTGGACATGCTGCGCATGTCTGCAGCGTCCGATGTGACCGATATTTTTGCCACGCCCCATGTGAACCGCCGCGGTGTAGTACCGGAATGGCCGGTCATTACAGCCAAGGCGGCAGACCTGCAGCAACAGGCAGACGCGGCGGGCATTCCTATCCGGATCCATGCGGGGGCGGAAGTAGAACTCAACTATGATACGCTGGAATTTATCACCGAAGGCAGCCGGGATTATTGCCTGGCGGACAGCCGATATATTCTCTGCGAGTTCACGGCACAGAGTCAGCCGGATCAAGCGGAGGCACTCTTATATGAACTGATGCTGCGGGATTTTGTACCGGTATTGGCTCATCCGGAACGCTATGACCGGATTATGACGCATCCCCGCCGGGTATTGGAATGGATGCATAACGGCGTGCTGGCACAGTGCAACACCGGCAGTTTCAAAGGCTCTTTCGGAAAAGATACGCAGCTCCGGGCAGAAAACCTGCTGCGCCACCATATGGTTATTTTCCTGGGGAGTGATGCCCATCGGACAGAAGCCCGCAATACGGACATGCGGGAAGGACTCCGGGCGATAGAAGCCATGGGAGATACGGATGCAGGGGATACGTGTACCTGGAATGCCGAACGGATCCTCGAAGACCGCGTTCTCTATCCGGAACTTCCCGAACATTGGGATAAACCCAAAAAGGGGATCATTTCCCGTCTGTTTGGCAAGTAAACTGATACATACATGTTACATAGCACATACGATGTAAATAAAATAATACACTGTTCCTGATTGTACTCTTTGCAGGGGTATGATACAATGTGAACATACATCATAGCGATAGTGTATATACGAAAATGAATAATAATGATGAAATATCATTATAATTATGCGGAAAGGAGATACCGTTATGCGGCAGTATGTATTGCCGGGATTTTTGGTACTGGCTGATATTTTTACATTGGTTATGGTCGCTTTCATCAGTCTCTTTTTACGCTTTGGAGAACTCGTGATCGATGCGTATTTTGTGCAGGTAGTAGTATGCCTGCCTTTTTTTGTTATTTCCTATCTGTTGATGCTGGCGGCCATGCATCTGTATACCCGCGTATGGCGTTATGCCGCGGCATGAAAAGTAAAAAATATTTTGTTTGCTGTCTTAGTAACGTTCCTCATTATTTATTATTGTTTAATAGGAACGTACGTATGTTTTGAGCGGATGAACGCAGCTTATTACCTTGATAACTTATTAATTATTATATTATCAAACAGCCTGTACACTCATATTTTTTACTGACTCAGTATATAGAATATGCTATACTTAATTAGAAAGATAGTAGTGTCATATTGCATTTATTTATTATTATCAGTTGGAGTGAATGATATATGAAAAAAAAAGTAGTAGCGATAGCCTTGGCACTGGCTATGTCGACAGGCATGGTATCGGCGGCAGACTATCTCATGCGTCCCGGTGATGAATTGTATATAACGGTTACACAGGAACCGGATCTGAGTAACTCAACGACCAACCCCAATCCGTTTCTCGTGCGCCCTGATGGGAAGGTATCCTTTCCTATGGTAGGAGAGATCGATGCCCAAGGCATGACGGTGGCGCAGTTTACAGATACCCTGCGCAATGGATTGAGCAAGTATATCGTAAATCCCGATGTGGCTGTGAACATTGCAAAACTGGGAACGGTCCGCGTCTATGTCTTTGGTGAGATCAATCGGCCCGGTGTCTATCAATTGGAAAAATCCCACCGGGTCTTGGATGCCTTAGGGGCGGCCAATGGGTTCAACTGGGATACGGCAAAGAAGAAAATCTTTTTGATCCACCAAGATGAACCGGATAAACCCATTGTCATCAATCTAAATCATATTTTGGAAACAGGAGACATGCGCCAGAACTACGTCATGCGTGAAGGGGATGTACTATATCTTACGCGGAACAGCCGCATCAGCTTCTCCCGTGATATAGCACCTATCTTAACAGGGGCTTATATGGTTACTGAAATCAAGAACAATACGAATTAATATCATTGTGTATTATCTTCTAAGGCTTCCCTGTCAGGGGAGCTGGCACCGAAGGTGACGGAGAGGTTATAACAAGCACGTTCATCTAGTACTACCATTATCCTTTAGGAGTTGATTTTTTTTGGAAGAGGAAATGACGATTGACCTGCGGGAACTGCTGCAGGTTCTGGATACACATAAAAAAACCATAGCAAAAATCACAGCTGCCTTTGTAGCCTGCGGCGGCTTATATCTCTTCATCGTCCCGCCGACCTATGAGTCCGTATCCTTGCTCCGTGTAAAGGAACAGCAGGGATTGGGCGATTCTATTTTGCAGAATATTCCGGCTGTCGGGGCAGATAGGACGAAACAGATCATGAATACGGATGCGGAGATACTCAAGAGCCGCAACGTAGTCATACCGGTCATCAAAGCCACACAAGAGCCCAATGAAAAAGGAATATATCCCGACTACGACGGTTTTGTGAAAGGACATATCAAGACGCTCCCCTTTAAGGATACAGAAATATTGCAAGTATCGGTAACGGGAAAAACAGCAGAACAAGCTCATCAAACGAATAAACTGCTGGTCAAGGGATTTTTGAACCGGCTCACGGAGATGTCTCACGACGAACAAAAAGCGATACGGGAATTTCTGGAAAAACGAGTGGGTTCAGCGAAACAGGAACTGACAGATGCGGAAAATAAATTACAAGCTTATCAGGTTGCCAACAAAATCTATTCTCCCGATGACCAGATGAAAAGTGTAGCGGATAAGCTGACTACGATTGACAAGGCCAAAGCTGCCAATCAGCTCGATTTGGAAACAGCGAAAGCAGCCTTAGCCAGTATCAATAACCAATTGGGGAGCGCCGGGCAGAGCATAGCCGACAGTCCGGCTATCCAGCAGTACAAAGTACAGCTGGTACAACTGGAGGGAACGAAAGCCGGCTATATGGGAAAATATACGGATGAACATCCCCAGATGCAGTCCATCAATAGTCAAATCAATGCCACGCGCACGGCACTGGAACAGGAAATCGCCAAGGTCGTAGCGCAGCAGTCCCCCTCCAGTAGTGCGGTGCAGCAAGGATTGCTGGCAGATAAGTTTAAGAATGAAGCGGCTATTGCCGTTGCCGAAGGAAAAAACCAAGCCTTAGCCTCGCAGGAGGAGGAAGGCAATGCAGTCGTGGCTGCTCTGCCGCAGCGGGAACAAGGGTTTATCCGCGTCAAACGGGATGCCGACGTAGCACAGGAAATCTATATCATGCTTTCCAAACGGTTAGAAGAAGCCAAGGTAGCGGAAGTCATGATCCCCAATGAAGTACAGGTCGGCGACGGGGCGACGCTGCCGGAAAAACCTATTAAGCCGAGAAAAACATTGACGATGCTGGTATCTCTGGTATTGGGGATTCTTTGTGGCAGCGGGTTTGTTACAGCACGATATTTACTGTATCGTAAGGTGCGAACGGCCGATGATGTGGAACAGCTATTGGGACTTTCCGGTGCTGGGAATGATACCCGATGCGCAGACTATGCAGTATAAAGAAAAAAACAAGAATATACTGGTGAAGGTGAGGGACAAACTATGGCGGAAATAGATCTCATAACCCAATATAATAAGAAATCCCCTGTATCCGAAGCCTATCGGGCGATTCGTACGAATCTGCAGTTTTGCCGGCGCGGGAAAACCGTTGAAATTAATCAGCTTTACGTCGGCAACACCCTCCGAAGGGAAGTCGCGAACGACCGTATCCAATCTAGCCATCGTCATGGCACAGAATGAAAAGAACGTATTGCTCATCGATTGTGATATGCGAAAACCGGTGCAGCATAAAAAATTTGGGTTGCCGAATCGGGGGACTCAGCAATTATATAGCGACAGGAGCCGCACTGGAGAAGGTCATTCAAAAAAATGTGCTGCCCCATTTGGATATTCTGCCCAGCGGGCCGGTGCCGCCGAATCCATCAGAACTGTTGAGTTCAACGAAGATGGAGGAGGTCTTGCAGGCAGTCCGGGATGCGTATGACTACGTGCTGCTCGATATGCCGCCGGTCCTGCCGGTGACGGATGCGGTAGTCATGTCCTCCAAGTAGATGGGGTTGTTCTCGTACTATCCTCGGGAGATATCTCACCGGAGGAAGCCAACCGGACAAAAGCGCAGCTGGAACAAGGAGGAGCCAATATTCTCGGTGTGATTCTCAATAAGGTACCCACACAGCGAGGCTATGGCTACAGTCATTATTACTATTACTACTACTACGATGAAGATCATGTAAAACATAAAGGACACAGGCATCATAAGAACCTGGTTGATACTCATTAGATAGTTACTGTACATAATAATATACAAAATATAAAATTAGGGGGCGCATGGGGATGTATGGAAGAAAGTTTCCTAAATCAAGAAAATTTTTTCTTTTTTGGGTGATATAGGAATCATGAGTATGTCTTATTGTATAGCGGCATCCCTGGTGTTGCATAAAAATGTTTTTTTCCCGAAATTAGAAATGTATTCGGGTATGTTGCCCGTTATGCTAGTGATAGCCGTGTTGCTTTTTAATATTAACGGGTTGTATTCTATTGACCGTAAGCGCTTTGCCGAAATTATTTTGAGTATGTTTGTCAGTATGGTCAGTTTGGTTATTTTAATGATGGCGTTTAGTTTTTTTATCCGTGAATTTTCCTATTCCCGCGGACAGCTTTTGGTTAGTAGTGGGATCGCAACGCTGTGTTTGATTTTTTGGCGGCGTATGATGTGGCATATAGAACGAGTTATTCATAGTACATTGAAAATACTGCTGATTGGCAATGAAATAGAGTGTACGCATGTGTACCACCGACTAATGCAGCAGCCGCAATTAAATTTGCAATTGCAATATATATGTACCGATTTTAAAAATAAATTATGGAAACAAGCGGCAGCCACCGTAGACCAGATTTTGATTTGTCCTCATATACAGTTACAGGACAAGGCGGAAATTATACAATACTGTTATGCACATAATAAGATATCCCTGTTGATCCCTAGTATGTATGAAGTGTTTTGTAATGGCTCTGAATTAGGAAAAATAGATGATATTCCCGTATTTGAATTACAGAGTTTGCATTTGAGTTTGGAAACACGCATATTGAAACGGCTGATGGATAGTATCCTTTCTGTTATAGCGCTTATTATTACGTTGCCATTAATGTTCGTGACCGCCATTTTTATTAAAATGGATGATGGCGGTCCTGTTTTTTATAAGCAGCTTCGAGTCGGGCGATATGAAAAACCGTTTTATATCTATAAATTTAGAACTATGAGAGTGGATGCAGAAACGAAATCGGGACCGCAGCTGGCGACAGAACAGGATCCCCGCATTACTAGGGTAGGACGTTTTCTGCGGAGAATACGGCTTGATGAATTGCCACAGATAGGAAATGTCTTATTGGGCGATATGAGTATCGTGGGACCACGTCCGGAGCGACCTTATTTTGTGGAACAGTTCAAAGAAAAAAACCCGTTTTATATATATCGTACGAATGTAAAACCGGGTATTACAGGATTAGCACAAGTGTATGGGAAATATAATACATCGACGTATGATAAGCTAATTTACGATTTACTTTATATTCAGAAGTGTAATTTTTTGGAAGATATGGTGCTTATTATACAAACGATTCGCATTTTGTGTATAAAAAGTGCTACGGAGGGAGTAATGGAAACAGAACATACAATCAATGTAAAAGAATATGAATATAGGAAGGAAAATAAAGTATGAAAAAAGTTTTGTTTGTGGCGACTGTTGTAAAACACATATTAATACATTTCACCTTCCGTTTCTTAAGATGTTTCATGAAGCGGGATGGGAAGTTCATGTAGCTGCAAAAAACGATTTTTCTAAGGGGGAGGCATGCTATATTCCTTATTGTGATATTTATTATGATGTACCTTTTGAACGATTTCCTTTTAGTAAAAAAAATGTGATAGCTTATAGAAAATTGAAAAAGATTATGATGGACAATCAGTATGATATTATCCATTGTCATACACCTGTTGGGGGAGTATTGGCAAGATTGGCGGGGAAATATTGTTTTCATACTCGCATGATTTATACGGCTCATGGTTTTCATTTTTACAAGGGAGCTTCGCTTATTAATTGGTTATTGTACTATCCAGTAGAACGTATATGTGCACATTATACAGATATATTGATTACTATTAACCATGAAGATTATCAAAGAGCTAGGCATTTTACCTTTCATGATGGTGGAAAAGTTTATTACGTACCAGGAGTTGGAATAGATACTCACCAAATTAATGAAATTAATATTAACAGAGAAATAAAATGCAAAGAATTAGGAATATCACCGGATACATTCATTATTCTTTCAGTGGGAGAATTAAATAAAAATAAAAATCATGAAATAGCGTTAAAGGCGGTAGCAAAACTTAAAAATAAAAATTTTGTTTATCTAATTTGTGGGCAAGGTAATTTATTGAAATATTTAAAATTATTAAGCAAAAAATTAGGAATATCTGATAATGTTATATTTTTAGGATATAGATCTGATATTTTTGAAATATATAAAATTGCAGATATATTTCTATTTCCTTCTTTTCGAGAAGGATTGCCTGTTGCAGTAATGGAAGCCATGGCGACAGGATTACCGATAGTCTGTTCTGATATAAGAGGAAATATAGATTTAGTATGTGATGGACAAAATGGTTATCTTGTGGATTGTCATGATGTCGAAGGTTTTGCTGAGAAAATTAATTATCTCTTACATCGTCAAGATGTTAGAAAACAGTTGGCGATAAATGGGATTAAAAAGATACAAGCATATAGTTTACAATCTGTATGTGCAATAATGAAAAAGATATATGGGATATAATAAAAAATTATTGCTTGTGCATGAATATTAAAAATAATGATATAAAAATGATGATATCATGAATATAAGGAGTAGTTGTCTATGAATCATATGGTTAGTGTTATTATTCCAATCTATAATGTAGAAAATACTTACCTACTTGTGTAAACAGTGTATTACAGCAAACATATACAGATTATGAATTGATACTGGTAGATGATGGTTCTTTAGATTCTTGTCCTAAATTATGTGATAATTACGCCAAACACTATGATTATATACAGGTTATTCATAAATCTAATGGAGGGTTATCGGATGCTCGTAATGCAGGAATGAATGTTGCTAGGGGAAAATATGTGACATTTATAGATAGCGATGACTATGTACATCCATTGTACTTGGAGACGTTAGTACAAGCAATGAAGTATACAAAGGCGGATATGTCTTTGGTTGATTTTAAAAAAGTCTATGATTTACATAGCATCGAATCTATTGATCACCCATTACGACACATGTATCTTTGCAATGCAATAGATTCCTTATTACAAGTATTGTATCAAAAAATTCATGATGTTTCAGCATGGGGGATACTTCTACCAACATCTTTGGCAAGACAATACCCATTTCCTATAGGTAAGTTTTGTGAAGATTTGTATACTACCTATCACTATTATTTGTCGTGTTATCGTGTAGCAATGGTTCCTTGTCCATTATATTATTATATGCAGCGACCGGGAAGCATTATGACTGTAAAGGATGAGAGATTTTTTGATATGATTGATGCATCTCAATGTCTTGTCAATGCTTGTTGTCAAAATAAAAAGTTGGAAAGAGCTGCATTAGATAAACAATTTAGCAATTATTGTAATTTATTACTTACTATACCACATCTGGAAAATAATTATCCGTATGTATACGAAGAGATTATTTCTTTTGTATATTCCCATCGATTTTCTGTTTTGTTAAATGCACATAGTCGTATGAAAAATAAAGCAGCGGCTTTTTCATTAATATTTGGCATAACGGGTCTGCAAGTTAGCAATCAATTTAAAAATGTTGTATCATCTTATAAATAAAAGTTGGAGTGGAAGCTGAATGATTGTATATATATCATTATTAGTATGGATACTATTATGTGCTATTGTAAAAAATTATAAGTTACAATATGGTAAAAAAATTGTGTTGAAAGGAAGAACTTTTTATTTATGGTTGGCATTCTTGGCGATAAGTACGGTTATGGCAATTAGATCACCAACTGTTGGTACTGATACATTGACATCTGTTAACTCTTTTGTTTATATTGCGTCTTCATATGGTATTAATGATGTTATTAACAGTAATGATATTTTTAACAGTATTTTTAATTTATTTTTATATGGATTAGGAATGATTTCTTTAAATTCCCAAGTATATATTTTTACTATTTCATTGATTATTAGTATTGGTATAGCTATATTTATCTATCGTGCTTCACCTAATGTTGTTGTTTCTACGTTCCTTTTTTTGACATTGAATTTATTTTTTATTGCTTTAAATACTGGCCGACAATGGATATCTATCGTTTTGGCATTAAATGCATTCCTTTATTTGCAAAAAAATATATGGAGTAAGTGGGGGTGGGTATTATTTCTTGTTGCTTGTAGTATTCATAATGTTACTTTTTCTTTTTTGCCAGGTATAGTGGGAATTTATTTAGTGAAACACTGTCATCAGTATAAAAAAATAGTACTGATATCAATAGGAGGAACACTATTATGTGCAACTATATTTTTTACGATTTCTCAATTTTTTATTAATTATTTTCCACACTATGCAATATATGTTAATGAAACAAATGCAGATAATATTATTGAAAACACAGGTGGTGGGAAAATTGTTATAGAATATATGATGTTTTTAAGTATTTTTGTTATGTATTCTGTTGCTGTTGTATTTCATAGAATCCAGTATGATGGAACGTTAGCATATACAATTATTCCCAGTGCAATTTTTTGTAGTATAATGGGATTTTTCTTTTTTCAGAATACAGTGGTAAATCGTATGTTAATTCCGTATCAATGTCTCTTTATGATATTAATTCCGTATACATTTAATGCATTTGGTATGCGTACACGCATGTTTTTATATAGTATCATGGGTATTGGGTTGTCATTTAGTTATTACCTATGGATGAGTAATAATTTAGGTGATGTTTTACCATATCATGTTTTTTTTGAATAATATGAAGGAGAAAATTGATGAAACACGCTATATTGGTTATAGGGCATGGTTCTGATGCATCGGTATTGCAGGGAACTATTCGAATATTAGATGATAAGGATATAGACTTTATTATACATTGGGACAAAAAATACCCCAAGCCAAAACTTGCAGCAGTAAATTCGAAAATTTTTTTCATAAAATCAATAGAGGTTGAATGGGGAACATTTTCGCAAATACAAGTAGAAAAAAATCTTTTGAAATATGTTTACAATGCAAAAAATTATGATTATGTTCATTTGATTTCTTCTACTGATATGCCATTGATGAATATAAAACATTTTAAAAAATTTTTTGTTAATGACATGTATTTAGGGTTCAAAAAGGATGGGGCAGGTTGTTCTGATAGAATCAGTTATTATTATCCTGATTTTTCTGTAAACCTGCGGAGTATTTTGGGAAAAATTTTGATACGGGTCACAAAATGTTTTAATCAGTTATTTCGTGTGAATCGATTAAAAAATTGGGGGGGATGTGTAAAAAAAGGTGCGAATTGGTTTTCCATGAGGTCGATATTCATTCCGGAAGTATTAGCTTATGATATAAGTGTTTTTCAGCACTCGTATCTTGCTGATGAAGTATATCTTCAGACTATTCTGGCTAAATACGAAAGTACAATTGATTCTTATGGATATGATCCCTATGATGCAGCAAGATATATTGATTGGGATAGAGGAAATCCATATGTATTTACAATGACAGATGTACCTGAATTAAAATCGGTATTGAATACTAAATATGCTTTTGCTAGAAAAGTTAATGATGTTAGGCTCATTAATGTTGTTTTCGCAGATTATAATTAATACGATGTTTATAAATTTATTAAAATAAGGCAGTGTGCGCTGATGATACCCAAAATTATTCATTATTGCTGGTTTGGTGGTAATCCTTTACCAGATGATGTAAAACAATATATAGTTACATGGCGTAAGTTTTGTTCGGATTATGAAATTATAGAATGGAATGAATCCAATTTTGATGTAACACAAAATGAGTATTGTAAAGAAGCATATGAAGCAAAAAAATGGGCTTTTGTTACAGATTATGTTCGTTTGAAAGTGCTTTATGAGTATGGTGGAATTTATATGGACACCGATGTGGAGGTTGTCAAATCATTAGATAGTTTACTCACGTATAATGCCCTGTCGGGATACGAGTCACCGAGTCGTATCCCGACAGGCACCATGGGTGCTTGTCGGGATAATGAGTGGATCGGTATATTGCTCCAAGATTATAATCATCGTCATTTTATAAAATCTGATGGCAGTTTCAATTTAATGACGAATGTAGAGGTCATTACTCAGTTAACTACTGAAAGATATGGTATTCATTTAGATGGCAATAAGATTGAGTTTGGAAATCACATGGTTTTATTACCATTTGATTATCTATGTGCTAAAGATTTAAAAACAAGTGAAATAAGAAAGACTTCTAATACCTATACCATTCATCACTTTATGGGCTCATGGCTGCCAGAAGATATTCAAGTTTATTCACAACGATTTAGAAAATACTATGCTGATTATGCAGATATCCCGGCTCCTGATTTTATCAAGTATAATGTAGCTAAATTAAAAGCCGCATATGAATCAGGCGGTTTTAGTAAAATATTTGTCAAAATGGTTGCTAAGATGAAACGTGGTTTATAATTAAATCAAATATGGATGGACATACAATGTACATTTTTAAAAGAATTGCTATTTCATTCTTTAACACCTGATATTGTATGTATTTGCTGAGTGTTTTAATGTTTAAGGAGAATTTCAATGAACAGGATAAGGTTGTCCATCATTATTCCAGCGTACAATGTATCACAAACAATTGAGCGATGTTTAAATTCTATTCTTGCATCTGTGAAGGATACTGATGTAGAAATTATTTGTATTGATGATGGATCGACAGATACTACATTAGAGATATTGCAAGAATATGCGGTGAAATTTCCTGCGGTTCATGTTTTTCATAAAGTAAATGGTGGTGTTGGATCAGCCCGTAACATGGGATTGTTACATGCATCGGGACATTATATTGCTTGGGTTGATGCGGATGATTACGTAACGGCTAATTGGTATGATATTATTTCTGCGAATTTGCAGAAATATCGTCCTGATTGTTTGTTTTTTGATTATTATTATACGTGTGGTGAAATTGAACAAGCACGTCGAATTTCCTTACCGGAGGACGTGTCTCTGCAAGCCTATGTCTACGAACAAAGTTTAGAGCGGGAATTGAAAAATTTTCTTTGGAATCATGTTATTCGAGCAGATTTACTGAAACAAGCGAAGTTTAATGAAGCATATCATATGTTGGAAGATTATGATGTATTGACAGAAGTAACTTCGTCATTTCAACGCATTATCCATGCAAAACACTGTTTGTATTATTATGTTCAAAATGAGCATAGTTTAACACATACTGCGTCAGTAAATGTTTTATGGCAGAATATTGCCATTGTTAAAAGAAGATATGATTGTTATTCTAAATTAGGGTTGCATGTGAGTATCAACGATTACGTTGTTCAACTTACAACGTATTTGTATAGAGGTAATAGTTCTGCAGACTGTTGCTGGATAGACAGGAAACGCAAAATAAAGCAGATACTGCGTAAATATGGCAAAGAGATTATCATAGATTCAGGTATTCCTAAAAAAGTACGAATAAAAGTGGGTTGTTTTATTATTGGAGTAGATAGAGTGTTAAAGTTTTTATTGAAGATAAAACGGGGATAGAAGAAGGTGTGATTATGTTCTTATTAAGTCGCATTAAAAAAGCTTATTTAGATGGAATTTATCGAGAAAGCAATACATACTATGTGGAACGCTTGGAAGCCCAATGTTAAAGGACAGACGGTGCGGTCCTTTTTTGTCACTTACAATAGTAGTCCTTGGAGAGGGACATCAAACACTACTACTTTATAATAATGAAGGAGCTATGATATTTTGCTTCTATAAATATCATATAGAAATCAATGGAAACTATTGAAGGAAATCATGGTTTATTAAATAAACAGTTACATATTGCGGCCTTAACGATAAATGGATACCATAATTATGGTAATGTGTTGCAACGGTATGCGTTATATCAAGTCTTATTGCGCTATACATGTAATGTTGATTCTATTTGGCTGGGTAAAGAAATTTTACCACACCCTTGGAAGTGGACATGGAAAGAAACTATAAAATATAAAATAAATTGGAAAAATTTTCGATCTCAGTTTACTCATGATAAATTTCGTTGGGAAATGGTGAGGCAATTTACTATACGAAAATTTTGTCAGCAATATATTAATATATGTTATATTAATCAACCACTTGATACTTTAAATGATTCATATGATTATTTTATTGTTGGTAGTGATCAGGTATGGAATCCTAATTTTTCACCTACACGGTGTCGTGATGAGTTCTTGACATTTGCTCCAGAGAAAAAACGAATAGCTTATGCAGCGAGCTTTGGTATTGCTGACCTGCCATCTGAGGATGAAAAAAATTTTCGTGGTTGGATTCGTGGTATGAAGGCTATTTCAGTCCGGGAACATGCAGGTGCAGATATTATAAAGAAGTTAACGGGAAGAGACGTTCCGGTATTAGTGGATCCAACATTATTATTAACTGATCAACAATGGCAGCACATAGAAAAAAAGCCATCTTGGTATAAGGGTAATGGAGAGGATTATCTTTGTACGTATTTCTTAGGAAATAGGCCATCGATTATTAATACAATTGCTGAAAAATATAAATTATCAGTTATTAATATTTTAGATAAAAATAATTTTGATTACTATGTGACATCACCAGAAGAATTTATTTATTTGATTCATCATGCAGCGCTTATATATACAGATTCTTTTCATGGAACTGTATTTTCTATTCATTTCCGTAAACCATTTGTTGTTTGCGATAGACAAGAAACTGGTATGGAAAATATGAGTTCTAGAATAAAGACTTTATTACAATTGGTTCATTTGGAAACGCGACATGGGACAAGACAAAATAATTTTTTTGTTCAGGATCCATTACAAATAGAATATCCGGATTTAGATTCTGTATTCATGAAGGAACGTCAAAAGAGTCATGAATTTTTAATAAAAGCATTAGGTGAAAAATAAATATGAGATAGTTATTTCTCTAAATACGATGTTGGTATCGAGTGAAATTGACCAATTAAAATTAGACGAATTAATTTTTATCTATAAATTAAAGTTTAAATTTTTTTGATAATGTTGATGTTTTTAAACTTGATAGTTGGTAGTGAGATTGGGAGTTATTATCATGAACGCTGTTTTCTTTGATTATGAAAGTAGTGGCATTATCAAGGATTTTGTTCAAGCTACACTATCGTATATTACTTTTATTCTACGATAGTGGTTTAGGACTGTAAATTTTTTTAGGGGGAAAATAGGGATAAATTTATGGATTGTTTCGTTTGAATAAAATCGTTAATTTAACTTTGAATATTCTTGTGCGATGAAATCGCTGTTCCGGAAAATTGGAAATCAAGTGTCCGGAACTGGAAATCATCAGTTACTTTGTGCGAGTTTACTCTCTCATACTTTTGTCTAGACCATATACCTCAGCATTGAAATATCTTTTGCAGGATCAATGCTCTGGATATTGATTTTATATGCATCATAAACGATACGATCCAGTATGGCATCAGCCAGTGGACTGGGAATTTACCGCCCAGTTGTTCACACTAGCCCTCCTGCAGATACTGGGAGCAGAGATCGTAAATGATTTCTTACGTCTGCGATGCAGGAGTTCAAATATATCTTTCTGTTCGTTATCCGTTGCCATGATGTTTCGTTGTGTGAGTTCAGTCCACTGGCTGATGATTTCACGATACTTGATCATAATAGTGGCCTCCTTATAATGGATTTACATCATCTGATGCATACTTCCATTATAAGAAATATATAGAAAAATGATTTTAAATAGATTGGAATCATGATTTCTTAAAAAACGAAATGTTGATTTCCTATCACTGGACAGGTGATGGATTTCACTCCGGATTACTCAATTTGACATTTTAGGGCTGTTTATACTTGATTTTAGCAATATGGCTAAGTATTATTGTTGTCTCTTAAAAGGAAGAGAAATATTTGTCTTAGCAAAAGAAATTATTTTAGAGGTCTTGATTTGGTTTGAACGGTTTTATTTGCAAACCATATATTTAGTTGTAAAAGGAATTGTGTTAAATGGAGCAAAGTTCACGTACTGTTAATTCACTCAAAAATATTACCTGGGGATATTTAGGTACATTTCTTAATTTGTTTTTATCCTTTATATCGCGGACGGTATTTATTAGTATTTTGGGTATTACCTATTTGGGCATTAATGGATTGTTTACTAATGTTTTGAATATTTTATCTTTTTCTGAACTTGGTATAGGGGTTGCAATGAATTACAGCCTTTATAAGCCAGTGGCAGAGGGTAATACTGAGCAGATACGCTCATTGATGTATGTATATAAAAAAGCCTATCGATATATCGCGTTGACTATTACGATTATTGGATTAGTATTGATGCCCTTCTTGAGAAATTTGGTTACGGGAGCAAATGGCATATCTAATTTTGATTTACAAATATATTATTTAATATTTTTATTTAATACAGTATCTTCTTATTTTGTTACGTATAAATATGGTTTAGTCAATGCAGAACAGAAAAATTATATTCTTACAAATATCGATTCCCTCAGCAGAATTTGTATTACTACTATTCAAATTGTAGTATTATATCTTTTTCAAAATTTTTTTGTTTACTTACTTATTCAAGCTTTTTTTCAACTTGTGCAAAAAATTGTTACAAGTATATATTTGAATAGAAAATATAATTATTTATTAGAAGGCAAAATACAGGTATTAGATTCTGAAACTAAGCAGAATCTTGTTAGAAATATTAAAGCACTTATTTTACATAAAATTGGCGAAATCTGCGTGTATCAAACAGATAATATTTTAATTTCCATGTTTATCAGTGTAACCGTAGTAGGATTGGTTTCTAATTATTTTATGGTTATTACAGCCGTAACCGGATTTATTAATATAGCTATGAATGGAATTATTTCTAGCTGCGGTAATTTGATTGCAACTGAGGGTATTCAAAAAAAAATTAAAATATTTAATGTATATGACTTGGTAGGATTTTGGCTGTACAGTTTTGAAACAATTGCATTTGTTATTTTATTTCAGCCATTTATAACGATATGGATTGGATCAGATAAACAAATTGATAATTTATCTTTAATGCTTTTATTAGGTAATAATTATTTAGTTGGCCAAAGAGCAGCTGCTTTTAATTATAAATCTGCTGCTGGCATTTTTTCTCCTGATAAATATGCCTCTATTGTTCAATCTATCTTGAATTTGGGTATAAGCATATATGGTGTTATTCAATGGGGATTGCCAGGAATTTATTTAGGAACCCTTTTATCAGGTTTGATTATAACTGTTTGCAAACCGTATGTGTTATATAAATATTTATTTAAGCAAAGTTCATGGTTATATTTTAGAAGATTATTCAGAAATGCATTGATAACAATCGGAATAATTTTATTATTGGAATGGGTTAAGGGATATGTATTGTACAATATTACAATCGTATCATTTGTTTTAATGACTATTATAACAAGTATAGTTACAAATGCAATTTTTGTACTGTTTTTTTGGCATAGTGCAGAATTTGTCATAATTAAGGAAAAATGTAAAATTTTGATGAAAAGAGAGAAAAATAATGGATGAAAGAAAAATAGTTAGTATTATTTCCCCTTGTTATAATGGGGAAACATACATTGCCCGTTTTTTGGAATCAGTATTGTGTCAAACTTATGATAATATAGAATTATTTGTAATAGATGATGGTTCGACGGATAAGACAAAAGAAATATTACGAGAATATATTAATAGGTTTAAAAACAGGGGGTATCGCTTAATAAATATTTTTCAACAACACGAAGGACAAGCTTCTGCTATTAACAAAGCATTACAGGTTTTTAACGGAGATTATATGACATGGATGGATTCAGATGATATGCTTAAGCCAAATTCGATTCAAGCCAGAGTTAGTTTTCTTGATGATCATCCTGAATTTCAATTTTGTATTTGTAAAGCTGACTTTGTTAGTGAGGCTAATATTAATAAAGTGTTATACACTAAAGGCAGACATAAACCGGAAGGTGAAGATCAATTCTTTATGGATTTAATTATGGAAAAGAATGTAATGTTCAGTGGAGGTGGAGGATGTTTTGTGAGAAGAGATACTTTTTTTGAAGCATGTCCATCAAAAAAAATATACCCATCAATTGAAGGACAAAATTGGCAATTAATGTTGCCTTTGGCATATAAATATAAGTGTGGATATGTCGATGATTCATTATATACTGTTGTGATTCGTGAAAATAGTCATTCTCTTGTGCAAAGAGATGGGTATCAATGGTTGCAACGCTATGAAAATTTTAAAGATTTGTTTAGTCATGTTTTTGTGGATATGAAGCTACCTAATGTATCAGAATTGGTACAACTGGTTAATATCAAATATGCCCATAGAGAATTAGCGTTGATTTTGGATTATGATAATAAAATAATGGCTAAAAAAAATTATGAGATGTTAAAATACTATGGTGAATTAAGCGGAAAAGATAAATTATTTTATTTTTTTAGCAAATATAGGATTTTTATACCTGTATATAAGATTTTACGTCGAGGGAAATGTTTTTTGTCAAATAAAATATAGATATAGTGTTAGGGAGATTGGCTATGAATATTGAAAATTTGAATAAATACGAATGTACTGGGTGTGGGGCATGTGAAAATATATGTTTGCAAAAATGTATTGCTATGACTGTTGATGAAGAAGGTTTCTGGTATCCTGTTGTTAATCACAATCATTGCATTCAATGTGGCAATTGTGATTTAAGTTGTCCGATGTTATCTGATACTCGTAATTTAAAAGATGAGTGTAATCCCATGTACGCAGCAATAAACATAGATAACAATATCCGACAATCTAGTTCTTCTGGGGGAATTTTTCAGCTGTTGGCTGAGAATATTTTGGCCAATGGAGGTATTGTGTTTGGAGCTATGTTTAATGATAAATGGGAAGTTGTACATGGATATGCAGAAAATATCGATGAATTATGTGGAATTCGTGGTTCTAAATATGTGCAAAGTTATATTGGTGATACATACCAGTTAGCAAAAAAAAGTTTACAATTGGGACGAAATGTTCTATTTTCAGGTACGCCTTGCCAAATTGCGGGATTAAAACAATATTTGAAAAAGGAATATATGAATTTAATTACTATTGATTTAATCTGTCATGGAGTACCCTCACCCCTTGTATGGAAAAAATATGTAGCATTGCGCAGTAACGGAAAAAATATTTCCGAAATTTTTTTTCGAAATAAAAACCTTTCATGGGAAAGGTTTTTACTGGAATTTTCTTTTGAAAATTCCAGTAAATACTTAATGCCACTTGATAAGGATTTGTATTTAAAAGGATTCTTATCCAATTTATATCTCAGACCTTCGTGTTATTCCTGTCATTTTAAGGGAATTCAGCGAAAGAGCGATATTACACTTGCTGACTTTTGGGGAATAGATGAAATTTTACCGGATATGAATGATCATAAAGGGACTTCTTTGGTGTTTGTACACACTACAAAAGGAAGAAAAATATTTTCTGAAATACAAGACAAAGCTAATGTAAAACAAGTGGATTTATCTCTTGACGAAATCACTAAATATAATTCAGGTATGGTTCAATCGGCTAACTGTAATCCTAAAAGAAAACGATTTTTTAAAGAATTAAGTGAAAATAAATTCCCCATTGATATTTTAATTGATAAATACACTAAAGTAAATATTTCTGCAAGAATATATAGAGGGGTAAGACGGAAAATGGCATCTATTAATATTTTAAAAAAATGTATAAAAAATTATTTTAAATTTTGAATTTATTTATGGTTGCTGTGCAAAAACCACTTTTTGACACCGCAGCTGTTTTAAGACCCGTTTTACTTTCTACAGTTGAATATTCTCGTGCGATGAAATTGTAGTTCCAGGGGAATGGAAATCATCAAATTGTTAATGCAAATTTACTCATTCATATTTTTGTTTAAGCCATACACTTCCCGCGTTGAAATATTTTTTGATAGAGCAATGCTTTACATGGTTATTTTGATACTGAGAGCAAAAGATGGTAGCGGATTTCTTTCGTTTCCGGTGAGGCAGTTCAACGATATACATGTAATTGTAGGAAAGGGGACATAGTTTATGATTCCATTTGGAAATTGTTTTATGATGCGCTTACTTTTTGTGCGTCACGTTGTTTCTTTATTTAACGTGCGGACTGTGGATCAGCCCGCACGTTTTTTTATAGTATGACATTGTATACCACGATTTTGCCCAGTATTTTAAATTTTTCAAGATTTTCATGGGTGATGACGGTTTCACGGAAGGATAGATTCGTACTGTCGGGGCGTAAGATAATATCGCCTGTTTTTTTGTCCCGATAGAATCGTTTTATGATGTATTTTTTTTCTGTACCATATAGGGCGGCGATAATATCTCCGTTATGGAGTGTATCTATGGTTATCTGTGTGAGCACGGCAATGGCAGCGCCTTTTTTTACAATGTTGTTGATAGAGTCACCGGTGACGTGCATGATGACCAGATTTTTGTTGCCGGCGTAGGGACCCAGCAACGTATCTGCTATAGACATGTGGGGGAGATGAATCATACTATCTGCGGTTAATACATCACCGATGGGTATACCGATAGGAATTTCATAATACACAGAGGAAGGAGACTTTTTTTGATAGGGTGTACGGTATGCTGTTAGGGGACTTGTCTTGCCTGACAGGGCACTGGCAATGTTTGCCGATATATGCAATACCTTTGCGATTTCACTGATCGCATCGAGGGGGATTTTGGATGTCCGACCTGTGATGTAGCGTTGCAGTGTGGATTTTGGTATTTTTGTTTCTTTTGACAATTCACCGTAACTGACAGCATCTTCCTTCATTTTTTGTTTTATTAGCGATATGATTTCGTTTGGCAGGTTTTTTTGGTTCATAATAAACCCTCCTTATTAAAATATTATAAACTCTTGGTTTCATAAACGCAACGATAGATTGCGTAAAATACGCCAGTCGTTTCAAAAATGGGATTGACAGACTATATCAAATATTTTATAATATAGTTGTCCCAAAAATGGAACGAAAAGGAGGGAGAATTCATGAATGTTCCAAAATTGCGAGCTAAAATAGCGGAAAGAGGAATTAAATATTGTGATGTTGCTGTCCAAATGGGAATTACACCACAGGCTCTCAACCGGAAGATGCGGGGAGATACCCGGTTTTTTCTGGATGATGCCATTAAGTTATGCGATATTTTGCATATTACAAATTCTTCGGAACGCAATGAAATTTTTTTAAGCCAATCGTCTCAAAAACGGGACGAAACAAGGATGTAAACTAAAAAATTGAAAGTGAGGTGGGCATAGTTAACCGGCGTAAGAGCTAGGCATCAGAACTTACGTATATACTATGACGACATAGTATGATTAGGTTACCGTGTATTGTATTGATGTGAGGTATCATATGGAAAATAATACTCTTTTTAAAGTGATACGTATTTTAGACGAATACCGGATTGTTATTAATGCCGGAGCGGACAGGCATATAACAGAGCAGTGCTATTTTCAAATTATAGGCGCAAATAATGAGATCATAGATCCGGAAACCAAGCAAAGCATGGGCATGATCCACAGTGTAAAGGAATTGGTACGGCCGATACTGATTGAAGATCAATTTTGTGTCTGCGAACATTTCGATGATCGATTTGTGAAAAACACGGATGTAGTGCAAGAGAATCAACTGCTGTTTACGAATTCGAGAAAATTGAATATTAATAAGGCGCAGATCACAACATATGCGGTGGATGAACCCATCAATGTGTTAGATAAAGCGGTATTAATCGTGATGAAATCTGCGGCGGAAAATGCGAATCATTCCGGGCGTATTCCGGATAAAAAACATTCACATTCCCTTTCTTTGTTTTCCGTATTTTTTGGATGACGATGGACATTTCTGCTTTTTAATATTTTTAATACTAGTACTGCACCTATGAAGCGTTTCCTGTGAAAAAAAGGCTTTATAGGTGCAGTACTATTCGATTTCACTATAAAAAGCAACGGCTTTGCCCAGTATTTTGAAGGTGTCATCGTGGCAGGTGTCAAAATACAGCGGTTTGTAGTTGGGATTTTCTGCCAGGCATTGTATTTTTTCGCCTATGAAGTATACGCGTTTCAAGGTCGTCGTGTCATTGATCAGGACGGCTGCGATTTCCCCGTCATCGACGTGGTCCTGCTTATGGATGAATACGATATCGCCATCGTTGATTCGTGCAGCGGTCATGCTGTCTCCCTGCATGCGGAGCGTAAAGTCGGCATGTATATCCAGCTGATACGGGGCTTGTTCTTCGATACAGGTGCCGGATTCTCCGGCGGGTTCTCGGATAATGGGAATCGTGATCGGCATAGGGACGTTTTCTGCGTATATACGGGTATATGCCTGCAGTTCTTCCATCGAAACATCATCTTTTAAGAGCAGGGCCGGGGGCAGTGTCAAGGCTTCGGCTAAGAGTGCTATTTTATCTCGTCCCATGTTTTTGATGATGCCGTGTTCCCATTTTCGCACGGTGCTTTTGCCGACATCTACATGCCGGGCGACTTCTTCTAAGGTCAGGTTTAATTGTTTACGGCGCCAGGATAGTACATCTTGTATTTTCATTTGGATTTACCTCATCTGTTAATATATTTATTATACTGTGAAAGTTGCCAAGAGGCAACGGTATTCATGCAATATTGGCAACTATGTCCGCACGTGTTGACAGTATTGCGGGGAATATGTATAATTAAAAGTGTCGTAAAAGATACAAAGAAAAAGGAGGATATAGGAATTGAATGCGGAGTTATTGCTGGCTAAGATCAGAGAAGAAGGCATATCCATGGGGCGTTTTCTGCAATCTATTCATATGTCGTCTTCTACCTGGAACAAGAAAATCGGTGGTATCTATGAGTTTGATCGGGATGAGATGCAGCGGATTATCATGCGTCTTAAGTTAAAGGAGATTGATGTGACCGTTATTTTTTTTGGCCGGAATGTATCTTAAAAGACACGTTTTAAATACGGCAGACAGCAGGGGAAAGGGGAGGATATGCGTATCATGTAAAAACGATACGTTTGTGACCGGATGTGCTTGTTTCCGGTTCCAGACAGTTAAAGGAGGCGAGGTTTCGTATATAAGGGATACCGTATCATATTTAAGGAGGAATAGAAATGGAACCGTCTTCAACAAAAACGTCTATGGCAGATGATTTTACTGCCGGGGCGTTGGAAAAGCATTCCGGGCTGAGTCCGGAGGAATGGAAAAAAGCGACCCGCTTCGATAGTACAGACTGGGGCTGGGTCATTATGAGTATCGGCATGGCTATTGGTGCCGGTATTGTATTTTTGCCGGTGCAGGTAGGCTTGATGGGATTATGGGTATTTTTGTTATCTTCGGTCATCGGATATCCGGCAATGTATTTATTCCAGCGGTTATTTATCAATACGCTGGCTGATTCCCCGAAGTGCCAGGATTATCCCAGCGTCATCAAAGGATATTTGGGAAAGAACTGGGGCATGTTCTTGGGTGCGTTGTACTTTGTTATGCTGATCATCTGGGTGTTTGTGTATTCTACGGCGATCAACAACGACAGTGCCTCTTTCCTGCAGTCTTTTGGCGTGACGGACACGCTGCTGTCGAAAAATCCGCTGTATGGACTGGGAATCATCTGCTTGCTGGTCCTGCTGGCTTCCCGCGGGGAAAAAGTGTTGTTCAAGATCGCAACGGGCATGGTGCTTACCAAGTTGTGTGTCGTAGCTATCCTCGGCTGCCTGATGGTGAGCCACTGGAATCTGGCGAATGTCGGGGCTATCCCGCCGATCGGCCAGCTCATCCATGATACGATCGTCATGCTGCCGTTTACGCTGACTTCTATTTTATTTATTCAAAGCTTGAGTCCCATGGTGATTTCTTACCGGTCCCATGAAAAGTCTATTGCCGTGGCTCGGTATAAAGCGATGCGGGCCATGAATATCGCATTTTGCATCCTGTTCGTCACCGTGTTTTTCTATGCCGTATCGTTCACACTGTCGATGGGACATGACCAGGCAGTCGCGGCGTACCATGCCAATATTTCGGCACTGGCGATGGCGGCCCAGGGCAGCGGACAGCAATATGTTAAGGTATTCAGCTTGATTCTCAATATTTTTGCGGTTATGACGGCGTATTTTGGTGTATATCTCGGATTCCGCGAAGCCTGCCAAGGGCTGGCCATGAATATGCTGTGCCGTGTGATGCCGGAGGAACGTGTTAACAAGACGATTCTGAAATATGGCATTATCTTTTTTACGATCATGGTATCGTGGGGCGCTATCGTGCTGAACGCACCGGTACTGAGTTTTACTTCCATCTGCAGTCCGGTCTTTGGGATGGTAGGGTGTCTGATCCCGGCGTATCTTGTATATCGGGTGCCGCTGCTGCACCGGTATAAAGGTGTGGCACTGTACATCATTATTATTACGGGCATATTGTTGTGTGTATCCCCGTTCTTGGCGTTTATGTCCTAATTTAATTCGTTGGAAAGGCAAGGTGTTACGTTATGCAGGATACGAAAAGTAATACAGATATGAATCCAGTATGGAAAGAAATGATCAAAGCCGTACGGCATGAAGTCGTACCGGCTATCGGTTGTACGGAACCGGTATCCTTGGCGCTGGCGGCAGCCATTGCGTCAGAAACCTTGGCATTACCTGTGTATGCCATAGAAGCGCGCGTGTCTGCCAATATGATGAAAAACGGTATGGGTGTCATTGTTCCCGGAACCGGGACCGCGGGACTTTTGATCGCGGCGGCTGTCGGTGCGATCGGCGGAGATCCGGACGGCAAACTGGAGGTCTTGAAGGATATTACGCCGGGGCAAGTTGCCGAAGCGAAGGAAATGGTGGCGGACGGAAAGGTAACGATCAGTGTTGCCGATGTAGACCATGTCCTGTATTCCGAGGTACGTGTTCTGCATGGGACGTCATCGGCACGTGTCTGCATCGCCGATACGCATACGAACGTCATCCGTATAGAAAAAAATGGGAAAGCCATTTTTAAAGCGGCTCCCCAACAATCTAATGACAGGCAAAAAGCCTATTCTCTTACCGGTATACGGGCGCAGGATATTTTCGAATTTGCGGCCCAGGCACCTATCGATTCTATATCCTTTATTGAAGAAGCAGCAAAAATGAATGATGCTTTAGCAGAAACCGGGATGCAGCAGGTGTATGGATTGCAGATCGGCAGAGTATTACAAAAACAAATATGTGAAAAACAGTTGGATCAATCCCTCTTGCTGCAAATGGCAGCCTGTACGGCGGCCGCCTCGGATGCACGCATGGGCGGGGCCTCACAGGCGGCCATGACCAACTCCGGTTCCGGCAATCAGGGAATCACGGCTACCGTACCGGTAACCGTGGCTGCCAAATACCTGCGGGCAGATCGGGAAACTACGATACGGGCCCTCATGCTTTCTCACATGATGGCTATCTATATTCATAGTAAATTACCGAAATTATCAGCCTTGTGTGCCGCTTCGACAGCCGCCATGGGTGCTGCTGCAGGAACAGCCTACCTTTATACCAAGGATTTTAAGACGGTTTGTATGGCTATATCCAGTATGATCGGAGATATCCCGGGCATCATCTGCGACGGAGCCGCTCATAGCTGCTCGATGAAAGTCACGACTTCTGTTATGGCTGCCTATAAAGCCGTGCTCATGGCACTCCAGAACATTCGTGTCACCGGGGAGGAAGGTATCGTGTCGGATGATATTGACGACTCTATCGATAACATCGGGACACTGGCCTGTCAAGGAATGGCAGAAACCGACAAGCAAATATTGGCTATCATGATGCAGAAGAAGAAAAAAGAACGATGTTGATGTCTTATTGTGTGGCATAGGAAAGTGTAACAAAAATCCCCCAATACGGATTGTATTGGGAGATTTTTGTATATGATGCAGTGGGGATTTAAAGACACGGGAACGGGAGAAGGGCAGGAGCAAGGGCTAACCTCTCCGTCTTCGGACGAAACCCATGTCCGAATCCACCTGATAGACAAACTAAGCGATTCGCATGCTTTTGTGCGTCACTGCGTTCCTGCAAAAGCAGCTCTCTGCGTATCCCCTGTTAAGGGAGGCTTTCAGAGCTGTTGCATTTGGCCACCGGATAGACGGATTGACAATAAATAATAAATATTGTATAATGGCAACATAAATAATTATTATTAGTTAACATATATTATTTAATAAGTAGATATATTCATAAATGCTTGTCGGTTTTTTTGGTTTGAGAGGTGGTTATCGTATGGATAAGGTTATATCGTTGGATACAGCTATGCAGCATGTAAAGAGTGGCTCGACTGTCATGATCGGTGGATTTTTGGGAGTAGGGGTTCCGTTGCGCTGTATAGAGAAGTTGATTGAAAGAGGTCTCACGGATTTGACGATTATTTCTATTGTGAGTGCCAGTCCGGCCGGTAATTTTGATTTGGCTCCTTTGTTTCAGCATAAAATGGTAAAGAAATTGATTACATCCCATGCCGGAACATGCCCCGAGGCAATTCGGCAGTATAAGGCAGGAGAGATTGATATTGAATATCATCCCATGGGGAGTTTTATAGAGAAGGTCAGAGCGGCAGGGGCCGGGTTAGGCGGCGTTTTGTCTCCTACCGGTTTGGGTACTATTTTGGAAGAGGGGAAGCAGAAGATCGTTGTAGCGGATAAGACGTATTTGCTGGAGACACCTCTTAAGGCAGATGTTGCCCTTATTAAAGGTTTCCGCGCAGATCGGATGGGGAATGTACAGTATCGCGGCGTAGCTGTTAATAGTAATCCCGCAATGGCTACAGCGGCCGCTTATACGATAGCGGAAGTGAACGAAATCGCAGCGATAGGAGGGATCGACCCCAACCAGGTAGGAACTCCGGGGATTTTTGTGGATGCTGTCGTACAGGGAAATAGTATGGAAGAGCAGCATCAGGTTTTGGGTGATTTGTGGTATAAGGCCGGTTTTTTTGAAAACGGTTGCACCCGAAAAGGAGGACGTATAATGAGTGATAAAGAACGTATTGCACGGAGGGCAGCATTAGAGCTGCAGGATGGGGAATATGTCAACCTTGGTTTCGGCATGCCGATGAGTGTTGCCAATTTTGTTCCCAAAGGAGTGGAAGTTATTTTGCAGTCGGAAAACGGTTGTTTATTGTTCGGCGGGACACCTACGGGGGACACGTATGATTCGGATATTGCCAATGCCGGCGGACAGCCTATTACTTTGGTAGACGGGTCCTCGGTTTTTGATTCGACGACGGCGTTTGCCATGATCCGCGGCGGCCATATGGATGGTACCTTCCTGGGAGCACTGGAGGTAGACCAAGAGGGAAATATTGCCAACTGGGCATTGCCGGTCGCACCGGAACGATATTCGCCGGGACCGGGCGGCGCCATGGATTTGGTGGCGGGAGCCCGCAAGGTTGTGGCGATGCTGCTGCATACCAATAAACAAGGGGAATCTAAAGTAAAGAAACATTGTACGCTGCCGCTTACCGGAGCCGGCATCGTCGATATTATCATCACGGAACAAGCCGTGTTCAAGGTGCAGCCGGGAGGCTTAGTGTTGACGGAAATAGCAGCCGGAAAGACTGTGGAGGATATACGGAATATCACAGAGGCTGATTTTACCGTGGCTGAAGATGTAGGTGAATATCGCCTTGCCTGATGGTGTGATGGCATGAGTATATAGATAATGCATGGTAAAACCCCAAGGAGTATATACAAATTCCTTGGGGGTTTATCATGCATTTTTCATTACGCTTTCGGTGCGGGCATCTGAAAATATTTACATAATATAAGGCGGCATTTATTTTTGAACGTACTTATTATATAGCGCAATATATAGTTGATTAGTAAAATATGAAAATTAATATTATGTATTCATTCTGATGGGTATGATATAATGGTTACAATATTATGTAGGGCAATGAGGAGATATATGAGGCATATCATACCATGTCTAACGCGTATGGTACAAAAGTATATTGTTTTTTTGTAGTAATAACGGGGGCGATAAAGATATGAGATGTACTACGGTTCATTATATTGATGCTGTTATTACGAAAGGAATCCATGATTTACTGCAACAGCATATTCCACATCTGGTCAAAGCGTGTCACACTGCGCAGTACTTTGCCTGTATATGTATTCATGACGATATTGTTTGTCATGTCCAATCTCCGACAAGCGTTTTTGAACGTGATTCGATGCGGCGGGTATTACAACCTATTTTTCGACAGATGCGCCAGACCGGAAAGGCGGTTGTTATTTATCCGTATCTTGCGTGGCCGCTGCGCATTCCTGATCCGGATTTTGACACGATTCGCCATATCGCTGTATTTCCCGTGCAATATGCGGGGAACTTGGCAGGAAGCATCGGCATTGCGTTTGCTGCGGAAGGAACGGTATTGCATCCCCATGAGATTCAGTTGATTCAAGAGTTGATCGATATGTATGCACAATTTATCTTAGGCTGCAGAAATATTACGTTTTCCATTCCGGAAACGGGTATATGGATTTATAATACGGAAAACAGTATGCTTACCATGGGGCGGGAGTTGTGCGATATATGTGGGATTACGACTGCCTGCGGGACGACGAAGATTGCCGTTGATGAATATATTAAGAAATTCGTGTATCCTGATGATAGATGGAAAATCAGACAGATACGAAAGCAAATACGGCAAGAGGGTTCCGCTAAACTAAATGAAGTGCAGCATCGTGTTGTCCGTACCGATGGAACGGTACGGTATATATTGACGCAGGGGATTTCGGTTAAAACCCTTGATGGCCAGCAGGATGTTTGCGGATTTACCCGGGATATTACAACACAGGTAGATACGGAGAAAAAGAAGAGACAGCATGAACGGCGTATTGAACGTATGGCATATTATGATTCTTTAACACAGCTTCCGAATCGTAGATATATGGGGAAATGGCTGCATCAGGAAATGAGATTGGTTCGAAAAGGAACGATGGGGGGGATCGTACTTTTTATTGATATAGATAATTTAAAAATAGTTAATGATACGTATGGGCATGAATACGGGGATCAGTTGATCATAGCGACGGGCAAGTGTATTCGGGATGTATTAGGACCGGACGCGTTTGTGGCTCATATGAGCGGGGATGAATTTATTGCCGTTTTACATGGTGCGTATACACGTGACCCCATACAGCATATTGTGGGACGATTACATCGTTCTTTGCAGAAAAAGCATGAAATATTAGGGATTTCTTTTCATTTAACTGCCAGTATCGGTATTGCGGAGTATCCGAAAGATGGCAATACAACGGAAGAGATTCTTAAGAATGTAGATAATGCCATGCATGCGGCCAAGAAGAACGGCAAAGGGCAGTACCGATTTTATGTACCGGCAATGCAAGATGCAGCATTTAAGAAAATACAGTTGTTGGAAGGGGTATATGATGCCTTTGATAACAATGAATTTTTTTTGGTATATCAGCCGCAGATCGTAGCTGCAGATACATCGGTGATTGGATTTGAGGCGCTGTTGCGATGGAATAGCCCTGTTTACGGGTGTATTTCCCCTTCGCAATTTATATCATTGATCGGTCAGGCCGGGCTTACTCGCAGTATGGGAACATGGGTATTTAAAACTGCGTGCCAATTTGCTCGCAGGTTGTTAGATCAAGGATGGAATGGGTGTGTACATGTTAATATTTCTCCTATGCAGTTAGCGATGGATGATTTTGTGGACATGTTGCTTCAGGTCATGCAAGAAACCCGAGTCCCCCTTTGCAATATGGGAATCGAAATTACGGAAGATGCCTGTATGGCTTGTTTTATGTCTATGGAAAAGATTGTTGAGAAAATACGTAAGGTGACAGATGTGGGCATGCATTTGGCAATGGATGATTTTGGTACCGGATATTCTTCTTTGACGCTTCTGAATCAGCTGCCTTTTGATACGATAAAAATAGATAAATCGTTTATTGATAAAATAGGAACTACGGTTAGTGATGAGAAATTGGTGTCTTCCATTATTCAAATGATTCATGCCGTACATAAAAAAGTAGTAGCCGAAGGCGTCGAAACAGAGCAGCAGTTAGCCTTTTTGCGAGTGCATCATTGCGATGTGATTCAAGGGTATGTGTATAGTAAACCGTTAACAGAAGAAAAAGCGATGGAATTTTTACTAACAGCACAGCCATCGACTTAAATAGCAAGCGGGAGTCGCTCTTTTGTCATCTGCAATCAAGACGTGATGATACCGTGATACGTGAAATGATATATGGATTATAACAAGTATGTGACATTTTTTTCACAGTTTTACAACTCTTTAAGCCAAGGGGTAGATTCTACGTAACATATATTTTATAATTAGCGTATCTAATAGTACTATACTTGTTAAACATATGGATGGGGTGATTAAAAATGAAGAACATAGTTCATGCGCTTATTTTAGGAACTTTTTTATTTTCGTTGAGTGGGATCGGGGTAACGAATACATATGCCATGTCTCAGGATGAATCTCAGTGGCAGCATAGTCATAATCAGCAGAGCGATACCCGACAAAGGCCGAATACTCACGACAGACAGGGATCGCATACTCATGATAGACAGGGGCCGCATGAGTATGACAGACAGGGGTCGCATGAGTACGACAGACAGGGATCGCAGGAGTACGACAGACAAAGGCGGCATACGCACGACAGGCAGTGGCAGTATACCCATAAAAGGCAGTGGCGTGAACACTCGCAGGAATGGAAGGATCATGACCGCGAATGGAGAGAACATGAAGGGGACAGGCATTGACGGGAAGTTCATGCGCGTGAATGGCATGATTGGTACCAGTGGCATCATGATAATGGAGATGATGGATTCAGCGAATTTTTACTCGGTACGATCGTAGGAGTCGTTTTAGCATCATCATGATAGGTTTCCGTTTACGAGAGTGGTTTGTTGACTGATACCGCAAGGTGTCGGAACGGTTGGTTTTTTGTCGTACCGTAAGGAAAAATAAAAGAGGGCAGCGCATCCATGGGAAGGTGCTGCCCTCTTTTTATTTTGTCTTTATTTATAGGTAGTTTTTTCTTTTAAAAAGGTATTGTTTTTCAGTTCTGAAAATGCTTTTTTAGTTCGTCCTGTGTATTCATCACGATGGGACCGCCCCAAGCGACGGGTTTCGTGAATGGCCGTGGAGCTCATGTACAGGATTTGTGCCGGGCCTTCCTCGCTGTCGAGGGTGAGGGTGTTGCCGGCAGAGAGTGTGACAGCTGTTTTTCTGGTATGGTTTCGCCGCCAATGCATATATTTCCTACCAGTGTAAAGAGTATTACTGACCGGTTTGCATCGGTGTCGAGCGTAACCGTCGTATGGGGTTCATATGAATGTCGTAGTAGTCCAGCGGCAGATAGCGGCTTTGATAGCCTTGGTGTTCGTGATACGAACCTGCCAGAAGGCGGAGTTTGCCACAGGGCAAGGGAATTTCCTGAATGTCGGTCCGCTTGATGCTATGATACATGGGCGCGGTCATTTTGTCCGAGGCGGGAAGATTCAGCCATAGCTGCACGCCTAATAGGTTCTTGACGGCGGGGACTTGTTCTTCATGAAGAATGCCGGAGCCTGCGGTCATCCATTGTACTTCCCCGTCGGTAATGCTGTCTTCATTACCGAGGCTGTCTTTATGGACCATTTTTCCGGTATAGACGTAGCTGATGGTTTCTATGCCCCGATGCGGGTGCATTGGGAAACCGGCGGTGTATTCGTCAGGATTTTGACTGTCGAAGGAGTCCAGCATTAAAAACGGATCATAGGGACCGACGGTGCGGTTGTCCAAGACACGTACCAGATGTACGCCGGCACCATCGACGGTGCGAGTTCCTTGTATTTTCTGCAGGACTTGTCTTTCTTTTGTTTCCATCATATAACGCCTCCTAGTATATGGTATGTATAGTTTTAATAAGCAGCACCTCTGCATCGGGATTCGAGACGTGCTGTGCTATATCTGTATTGTACAATGATTTTTTCGGGAAGTCTATTGGGGAAGGGAGGTTTTTAAATTTGTTAACTGGCCGCGAGGCGGTTCGAGAGGTTAAATTTTATATTTTCTTTATATTTTAAAAGGATAGGGGAGGAGCTTTGTAGAATATATATAATACAGGTATTATGCGTACGGAATTGTGTGATAGGAGGTGTTTGCCGTGAAGGGTCAAAAGGGTTGGAATGTGTATGCGTGCGGTGTGTTGAGCGGTTTTGTTTCTATTGGTTCGATCTGGTTTGCAGGTAAGTTTTTTGGGGCTTCTACTACGTTTGTGCGGTCTGCGGGGATGATAGAGCAGGTTTTTTCTCCGGATAGGGTGGCACATATGTCCTATTTCCTAAAGGAGGTTCCCCTGATTGATTGGCAGTGGATGTTTGTGCTGGGAATCGCCGTGGGGGCTTGTATCGCAGCTTTTTTATACAAGGATTTTACGGTACAGTGGGTTCCCGGCCGGTGGGCGGCACGGTTTGGTTCGTCCGTATCGCGGCGGGCGGTTGCGGCATTTTTAGGCGGTGGTATTGCCATGTTTGGCGCACGGCTGGCAGATGGGTGCCCGAGCGGACATGGACTTAGCGGCGGCTTGCAGCTAGCGGTGAGCGGGTATATTGCGTTGGCTTGTTTCTTTATCGGCGGGTTGATTGCCGCTCGCTTGCTGTATGGGAAAAAGGGGGGGATAGCATATGATGTTGGTATATGGTCTTATTACGGGCATTCTTTTTGGTTTCCTTTTGCAGCGGAGTCATGTTATCCGCTATGATGTGCAGCTGGGGGCGTTGTTACTGCAGGATATGACGATTATGAAGTTCATGTTGTCTCATATTGTGACGGCTATGATCGGGGTGTACCTATTGTATGATTTTCAACTGGTTCAGTTGTCGCTGAAGCCGACGATTCTAGGGGGTGTCGTGATCGGCGGTCTTGTTTTCGGTGTTGGCTGGGCGTTGCTGGGGTATTGTCCCGGTACGTCTTTGGGAGCCTTGGGAGAAGGTCGGCTGGATGCTATTTGGGGGATTGCCGGCATGCTGGTGGGAGCTGGATTATATGCGGAGGCATATCCGTATTTGTCCAAGACCGTACTGACGTGGGGTAATTATGGTAAAATCACGATTCCCCAGGTACTGGGCGTATCCCATTGGGTCGTTATTTTTTGCATGACGGTGCTTGTGGTACTGTTGTTTCGCTGGTTTGAAAAGAAGGGGTTGTAGGGAAGGTATTGAAGGGAAAACGGAACGTATGTTATAATATATATATGATGAACAGTGTGAGCATACAAGGGGGCTGTTATAGGCCCTCTTTTAGTATCTGTATGTTGTTCATTTGATTTTTTTTCAGGCAAGGATATGCCGGAAGGAGTGTTGAAGTGGTGGAAATAAAAACAATGATGGCAATCATTATTTTTTTGGTTGCCTATGTGATGATCGTTTCTGAAAAAGTTCATCGTACGGTCGTGGGTATTGTCGGCGGTATACTGGTTATTCTTTGCGGGATTTTGACGCAGGAGAAAGCTATCGGGTATATTGATTTCAATACCTTGGGACTTTTGATCGGGATGATGATTATTGTCAATATTACCACGGAGACAGGGCTTTTTAATTTTCTGGCTATTTGGTCGGCAAAGAAGGTCAAAGCTAAACCAGTAGCCTTGCTGGTGGTATTGTCTACGCTCACTATGCTTTGTTCGGCTTTTTTGGATAATGTTACGACGGTGTTATTTATCGTGCCAATTACGCTCAGTATTACAACACAGCTTCATATGGAAGCCAAGCCTTTTTTGATTTCCCAGATTATTTCGTCGAATATCGGCGGGGCGGCGACATTGATCGGAGATCCGCCGAATATTATGATCGGCAGTGCTGTCGGCTTGGATTTTATAGATTTTATCGGGAACGTCATGGGGATCAACTTGTTTATTTTTGTTGTCGTGATGGTACTGTTGGTGGTTGTCTATCGGAAGCAGCTGCACACGACACCGGCGCTGCAGGATCAGATCATGAAGCTGCAGGCGCGCAAGCAGATCAGTCAACCGGGACTGCTGAAAAATGCCTGTTCGTATTATGCATTACGATCGCCTTTTTTATTTTTCATACGGCGCTTCATTTGGAAACCGCGACGGTCGCACTCACGGGAGCCGGACTGTTATTGCTCATCAGCTGCACGCGCGATGAAGGGACGATTGTCAAGGTGTTGAGCAAGGTGGAATGGACTACGATTTTCTTTTTTGCCGGACTTTTCGTTTTGGTCGGCGGGTTGGTGGAAACCGGCGTTATCCGAGATTTGGCTGTAAAAGCGATGCAGCTTACGCAAGGGAATCTGACGGCTGTGACTATTCTGGTGCTTTGGATGAGCGCTATTGCATCGGCTTTTGTAGATAATATTCCTTTTGTGGCGACGATGATACCGTTGATCCGGGATATGGGGAATTTGGGAATCACGCAGTTGGATCCGCTGTGGTGGTCGCTGTCCTTAGGCGCGTGTCTCGGCGGGAACGGGACGCTGATCGGGGCCAGTGCCAATGTTGTTGTTGCCTCTATGGCGGCTAAGAGAGGAAAGCAGATTTCCTTTATGGGATATATGAAAATTGCGTTTCCCATAACGATTTTGTCTATCCTCATCAGCAGCGTATACGTATACTGGCGGTATTTGTAGGATGGTAGAGGAAGACCTAATTTTTCTGCGTTATTCGATTCCGTTTCCATATACCTCTTGTTCATTACTGTTTGGGAGGGATATATATAGTATGACGGGTATTTTTATTTGTTGACTGATCCAGTTTTTTAATTTTTCTGCATCTGCTGGCGGTATTTGTTCTTTTACAGTGATAAAGGCAATAAAGGTTTGATACGTTATGGTTTGTTGTTCTGTTTATGCTGGCAATCGAGCCGCCTTGGATGTTTATTATTTCCGGAAAGAGTGTAGGAGCTTGTTCTTTGAGAGCCAGAATAACTTTTTGATCGTTGATTGTTCGTCTGTAGTCCGGATAGTATTGATTGGCGAGTTCTTTATAGGATTTTCCATTATCATCTTTGGTTTCATTGCTTATTTTTGTGTGATGATTTGCTGTATTTGTTCTTTGTTTAGTGAATCTCCACTGTTGTCTTGTACGATTCGTAGTTCTGCATTGTCTAATTTGCTGTAGTGTTTCATAGATTTTTTTAGGTTGGTAATTTGGGTATTGGTTAGTGGCATGCCGATCAGGTCTATCGTGAGTATTCCATTATCAAATTGGTATGAGACAATGCTGGATGTATCAAAGTCAGCTTCCTTAGAAATAAATTTTTTTACTTGAGCGTCTGCTATGTTGGTATCTACGGATTGATAGGCCATATAGATGCTGGGGACAGTAATCAGAATTCCGATAATCCATAGAAGTGTTTGCTGCCGTTTAAAATGTTCTCGTCCAATTCCATCTTTTACAGGCACGCGCAGTATTTTGAAAATCAAAAAACTTGACAGCGCGATGAAGAAACCGTTGATAAAAAACAGGTAAATAGCTCCACCAAAAAAATTTAAGGAGTGCATGGTAATGCCATAACCGGCTGTGCATAAAGGCGGCATAAGTGCGGTGGCAATTGCGACACCGGGTATGACGTTGCTTTTTTCTATTCTCGTATTTCCAACGGCTCCGGCAATACCCCCGCATAAGGCTATTAGTACATCCCAGATAGTGGGAGAGGTACGGGCGATTAATTCTGAAGAGGGAGTAGAAATAGGTGTGAGTGAAAAGTATATGGTTGAAGCAAGTAGTGCGAAACCGACTTGGAATCCTAGTTTAATAACGGATTGTTTAATAAACTGGATATCATATGTTGCCATTCCGTACCCGATGGCGACAATACCTCCCATGAGCGGGGATATGAGCATGGCTCCGATAATAACGGCAACGCTGTTCATATTTAATCCTACGCAGGCAATTAAAATAGCTGTTACTAAAATAACTAGATTGGGACCTTGTACTGTAGAGTCTTTTCCAATCCGATTGTATATTTCTTCCATGGAGGCACTGTCTTTCTTAAGTCAATAAGTCTGTCATCTTATCACCGCCTTAGTTCTTATTTCTGTATAATTGTATTATAGCATACCGCTCATTAGCAGTATACAGTAGCCGGTGAATTATATGGAGAAAAAAGCTATTGTGTGGTTACACGTATTGAATGACAATCAGCATGTATATGGGATATGAAAATTGAAAGTAGAATTGGCAAAGAAAACTTATAAGGTGTTACGACGGTGTATTGCCAGAATAATGTGTGCTAATGGCATGGTATCTGTATATATAATAAAAAATATGGGCATATTCATACGGAGTATGGCAGTGGATTTAAAATCATAAAAATAGAATTTGTCCGTTTCAAATTTTTAAAAAGCGTAAAAATGAATTATTTTTTTATACATGCAGGTGTATTATTTCCTTATATTTTAATAAATTTCTTGTTTTTTTGCATTTTATAAGAGTATAATAAAATATTTATGCTTATTTTGTTATAGTATCGAAATCTGCGATATATATATGGTATACTTAAAAGGTGCATTTATTTTTTTTGTATCAATTTATTATGATAAAGGAGGTTATTATGGAAAAAATCAGAGTGGGCCTTTTGGATTTGGCCGTACGGGAAAGCTTGTTGCAGAAGAGCTTATCCATGAGCCGAATATGGAGTTGGTTTGGGTTATTAAAAAGTCACCGAATTCAGAACCGGCATTTGCTGGGCAGTTTTGCGTCTTCATGTGGATGAGGGGCCTATATATAGTATTAATGACCTCTCTGAGACGTTTTTTAAGGAAAAGCCTGTGGATGTTATTGTGGATTTTTCGACGAGTGCCGCGATTCGATTGTACAAGGATTATATAGGTGAGTCTACCGCGGTGGTGTCGGCTATTTCACATTATGAACCGGATGATTTGGCACTTTTGACGTCGTGCAAGGAAAAGGCTGCCATATTGTATTCGCCGAATATAACGATAGGAATCAATTTGCTGATGATTATTTCCCAAGTATTGGAAAAAGTAACTCCTCATGCGGATATTGAGATCATAGAGGAGCATTTTAAGGAGAAGGAGAGCGTGTCCGGCACGGCTAAAAAGATAGCGGATATGTTGAATTTGCCGCCGTCCTTGATTCATTCTATCCGCGTAGGGAAAACAATCGGCAAGCATATGGTTATTTTCGGTCTTCCTAATCAAACGATCCGTATCAGCCATGAGAGCACAAATCGGGCTGCTTTCGGTCAGGGCGCTATTTTTGCGGTCAACCGCATTGTTCATCAGCAGCCGGGATTATATAGCATGGAGCAGTTTCTTTTGAAGATGTTCCATGAAAATGTACCGGTGTATTGATATCCGTAGAGGATGGCGCGCAGCGGTGTGCCGTATGAAGCGTATAGTTGAAAAATAGTATAAACGTGTTAGTGCATAACGTGCTTCTCCTATGTCCGATATATCATTCTGTATATAGGGAGGCACTTTTTTTAAATAAAGGCTTCTTACTATTTTTCTTTTCGAAAAAAATAGTATAATGGGAACATATAGTATAGATGGGGGTGATTGGTTGATGGATAGGTTTTCATGCAGTAATATCAACGATCCGGAAATGAGAAAAGAATGTAAGAAACAAGTAGTATTAGAAGAATATGAGCGTTTATCTCCGGATTTATTGTTTGAAATTATTCGGCAGGATGGAGAAGAGGAATTGCATCGATCGACGAAGGCCTTGGTTTATTCCGGAATAGCTGCGGGTATTGTTATTTCTTCTTCTTTTTTATTTAAAGCGGTCTTGATGGAGCATACGTCGTTTGTTTCTTGGGGAAATCTTATTGCTAGTCTGGGATATACCGTTGGATTTATTATTGTCATCCTGGGACGGATGCAGCTTTTTACCGAAAATACCATTACTACTGTTGTTCCTTTATTTTATGAACGATCTATGAAGAAATTTATTCAGGTGGTACGGCTTTGGGGAATTGTGTTATTGTCTAATTTACTAGGTACCTGTCTGGCGGCGGCTTTTTTGTCGAATTCATTATTGGTTTCTGCCGATGTGGCGGTACAATTGCATGAGATCGCTGTCCATGTGGTCCATATGGTACCTATGGAAAATATAATTCGCGGTATTCCGGCGGGAATTTTGATTGCCGCTGTGGTGTGGATGATGCCGATGTCACGAAGTTTTAGCTTTTTTATGATTTTATTTTTTACGTATTTTATTTCATTAGGAGATTTTGCCCATATTGTTGTTGGTTCCTGTGAAATGGCATATGCTGTTTTTCATGGCGATGCGGGATTATATCAATATTTTTTTACTTTTTTACTGCCTACGGGTATTGGAAATATAATAGGAGGAACTTTTGTGTTTACGCTGCTTGTGTATGCACAGGTCAGCAGTGAATTATCAAATCATTGAGCGGGGTGTAGGGATTGTGCGGTAATGAAAGCACGGAAAAAGACACAGCCGGCAGATGTAGTGACCCCATAAAGTTAGACCTAAAAATCTAGCTTATGGGGGTCAGTACAAGATTCTGCCGGCTGTGTCTTTTTTTCATATGAGTATACATTTTTTACTGTTCCATTTTTGTTATCGGTTCCAACCCATACAGCCGCCTCGGCCGGAGGAATAACCGGGAGCGCCGTATCCACAATAGTACGATTGTCCGTTGCTATCAGCTGTACTATTTGCGGCAAAGCCTACCCCGATTCCCAGAGCCAGAATGCCTATGGCAACTAAGCCTATGAGTTTCTTTGAGAGCATCATTTGTGTATCACCTCCGAAAGCACATTATACTAGTGCAATGATCTTGGGCTTTGTATGTTCTGCTTTTGATAGGGAACGATCAAAGAGCTTCACGCCTACTAAGCCCAGGGCAAAGGCTGCGATTCCGCCTATACTTTCTGCTTGGGTTATATCATAGCCCCAAGTTAGTGCCGCAAATCTACCGGCTAAGGCCCCGATTAAGGCAGCTAGCAGCGGCATGACAAAACATATGAAGGCACCGATGACAATGTTGGCATCTCGTACTTCAAATTCTACTTTTTGACCGAGTTTTGCATGCAGCGTATTTATGGCTGTGATCGTGATGTTTTCTGCACCCGGACAAGCGCCGCAAGCCATACAGTCAGAGTGTCTGCCGACTTTTACTTCGGCTAGATTATTATCCTTGATAGCGGTAATGGTTCCCACTTCTGTTTTCATAGAAATCACCTCATTCAACATTACTTATTAAATAAATACTAATTTTGTATACATTATAACATGAAAAATTAAATATACAAGATACTTCCTTCAAATCAATTGTAAATTTTTTGTTTCTTTTATCCTTTCATGGGTTTGGCGTGGTATTGGATACAAGTATATAGAGCGTTCGGATTAGTCCTTTAGCGAAGTGATGGGAACTACCATCACGCCATCTTTTCGCGTATATGCTATATGGGACATACCGCAAATAACACAAAGAATGGCTGGTTCATGTTCCTTCAGTATTTTCTTCATTGCTAGCAACTGTTCTGCCGCTTTATCAATTTGATTTGCCCCTAATTTAATTTCAAATGCGCCCCAGCGACCATCGGACAGTTCTACTACGGCATCGATTTCTTTATCCTTCTCATCTCGGTAATGAAATAGTTTGCCCCCGTTTGCTTCCGCATAAATTCTTAAATCACGTTCACATAATGATTCAAACAAAAATCCGAATGTATTTAAATCTTGAAGCAGCATCGTGGAATTAACTCCCAGTGCAGCTACTGCTAAAGAAGGATCGACATAGTGACGTTTCGGTGATTTTCCTACTCGGATGGAAGAGCGGATATTGGGACTAAAGGCAGGCTGATCTTCTAAAATAAAAAGTCGATGAAAGATATCCAAATAATTACTTACTGTATTTCGATCCATTGATTCATTATCATATTCTTGTATATCTTTTACAAGTTTTGTATTACTTGCAACCGTGCATTCGTTGCGCGCCAAAGATCGCAGCAACAGTATTGCTTTTTGATAGTCTCGCTGGATACCATCTACTTTATACATGTCTTCATACACTACAGTATCAAGATATGATTTTGTTAATTCTGTCGAAATTGGAGTTTCTACGTGTAAGCTTCCCGGCCATCCTCCCCGCACTGTTAGATCAATTAGATGACGTAAATTTACGTCTCCCGTAGCAACAGGTTGCAGCTTACCATCAAACAACGCTGCTAAAGATACTTGTCCGTTGGAATCTCCTGATTCATATAATGACATCGTCCGCATACGAAATTTTCCGATACGCCCGGTCCCGCTATGAAGGATTCCCTTGTGTGCCGGTGTGGCTGAACCAGTAAGAATAAAATTACCCTTTTGCGGTCCTTGGTCCACTGCGAAACGGACTGCATCCCAAATAGGGGGAACTTCCTGCCATTCATCTACTAATCGCGGCCTTGGTCCTGCCAATACAAGTTCCGGACTTAATTCAGCCATCGTTCGATTTTGAAAATTATTTGTGGGATCGCCCATATACACCACACTTTCGGCATGATTTAATGAAGTCCACGTTTTTCCACACCATTTAGGTCCTTCTATACAAAGTGCTCCAAACACGTTTAAAAGTTGTGAAATTTTCTTATCCACTATTCGTTCCCGATAGGTAGGTTTTGTCAAAGCCATATCCAAACACCCTTTCGACTCCTGTTTTATGTTTATTTTATCTCATTCAGCAGTTTTCGTCAATCTCATTCAGCAGTTTTCGCCAATTTCATTCAGCAGTTTTTGTCGATTTCATTCAGCAGTTTTCATATTATATAATCAGCGGTTTAAAATGGTACGTTACCATTCGCGTATAGCCAGGTATCCAAGTAAAGGGGATTTTTGGTAAAAAACGTATTCGTTTTTTGGGGTTGGGAGAAAAAAAAATACTACGTGAAGGGAGGAAACCACTCTTTGTTAGGGGGAGAGATTGTACTACGGTTGCAATCACGGAGGGGAGTTTGGTACAATACATCTATCGGAGGGTATTACCGATACAATAAAACTATGATCTTGAACTGAAAAATCTTTTGTTGAACAGAAAGAAGGGAATCCTATGAGCATTTTATTTTCTCCTATATCCATCGGTTCTATGACCGTCAAAAACAGATTTGTGCGGTCGGCTACGCAGGATTGGCTGGGTGATGAAAACGGGTATTTAACAGATCGTTCGTATGCGCTTTATAAAGAATTGGCAAAAAATGATGTCGGACTTATTGTGACGGCCCATTCGTATGTATCATATCCGAGAGGAAAAGCGTCTCCGAAACAAAATGCCGTGTATGATGATTCTTTCATAGAAGGGTACGCTGCATTGGCGACGATCGTTCATGCCTATGGAGCAAAGATCGTCCTCCAGGTTTCTCATGCCGGTGTGCAGACGACACTTGAAAACACTCAGGGCGTTGCGCCGGCGGCAACGAATACACTGACCGAGGCGGAGATACAGGATATCATCCGCTGTTATGCGCAGGCTGTCCGCCGTGCCCAGCTGGCCGGTTGTGATGGGGTACAGCTGCATTTAGCTCATGGGTATTTATTATCCCGCTTCCTTTCTCCGCAGTCGAATCTTCGTACCGACCAGTGGGGGGGATCGGTGGAAAATCGCCTGCGCATCGTTACCGAAATAGTCTATCAATCCCGACAGTGGGTAGGAAAGGATTTCCCTATCTTGGTTAAGCTGAATTCTTCAGGCGGTTTTTTGGGTACGGCGGCCATTCCCATTCAGGATGTCGTGGAAATTGCCGTCCGCTTGGAACAGCTCGGCATATGCGCTATCGAGGTCAGCGGCGGTGTTACCTCGGAGCCTGAAAATTCCTTGTCGTGGCTCGGAATCACAACGGAAAAAAAAGAAGGATATTTTGCGGAAAATGCGAAAATGATCAAGGATGCGGTCCATATTCCGGTGATCCTGGTCGGCGGCCTGCGTTCCCGGTCTGTGATGGAACAGGTTTTGGAAAGCCGGACGGCAGACATGGTCTCCATGAGCCGGCCTTTTGTACGGGAACCGGATCTGGTCCGCCGATTGGCACAGGGACAAGATAAAGCGTCTTGCATTTCCTGCAACCAATGCCGCAACATAGAAGGCATCGCCTGTCCGTTTACTGCGGACTAGCAGCGGGTCTTTCTTTTGAACTCGGTCTGGCGACAGGCCTGCGTGTGCAGGAAACATTTCCATATGAGATAGGAGCGTGTCCACATGAACCATGACGTATTGATTTTGATTGATATTCAGAATATGTATTTTACCGAAGGAGTATTTCAATTACATGAACCTGAAAAGGCAGCGGAAAAGGCGGCCATTCTATTAAAAAAATTCAGAGAGGAACAGAAGCCGGTCCTTCATGTCATGCATCGGTTTCCTGTTGGAGACCAGGCGGAGGGACGCTACCTGTTGGAATTTAATACAGCGGTCCTGCCGCAAGCAGGGGAAACCATCATAGAAAAAGACTATCCTAATGCTTTTTTAAAAACAGGATTGAAGGAAACATTAGATACTCTTCATGCAGATACGCTGGTGATTGCAGGAATGATGAGCCATATGTGCATTGATACGACCGTGCGGGCCGCGCAGAACTATGACTATAAGGTTACCGTGGTAGAGGATGCTTGTACCACGAAGGACTTGGTATGGAAGGGTAAAACGATTGATGCAACAACTGTCCATGCCAGTATCATGGCATCGTTGCAGGGGACATTTGCAACGGTAATGGGAATAGACAAGTTCATGCAGCAGCAATAAACGATTGATGGAAACAAAACATGGATATATTACATAACGGCAGATGACCAGTACAGGGCGCTGGTCATCTGCCGTTATGCGATCGTGTTTTTATTATGACGTTGCCTAGTTTCTTTTCCAGGGTTGCTCGAGAGAGTTTTGCTGTGGTATTTCCGCCTTGGCCTATTTTAAAGGTCATCCCGGCGTTTACCATGTTCTCTCCGCCGCCCATGGATAGACCGGCACTTACCATGGTGTTTTCACTGGGGTGGTAAAACATGCCGATAGCTACAGCGTTGGTATTTTTATAGTTGCCATAGCCGACGGCAAAGTCCAATTTTTCGTCGGGATTTTTCGCTCATGCTGCGAATTTGTCAAAACTCGTCAAATTGAAGGAAGTTTTCCCACTTATATACAGGCTTTAAGCGTTTACGGTACACAATTAAGTGAAAACTACGTTAAGCATTTAGACGGGGACATATGGGAACTCCGGCCCATACGGAACAGGATACTGTTTGTAGGGTGGCATAATGGCAGTTTTGTATTGCTGCATCATTTTATGAAAAAGTCCCAGAAAACACCACGGAAAGAAATAGATAAAGCCAAACGAGAATTGAATGATTTAATAGAAAGGGGTGTTACCTATGAAAAACAGTGCGATCGGTCATAGTTGGGAAGATGCAAGAAAAGAACTTTTTACCCCGGAAGAAAACGCCGCAAGTGATCTCCGAGTGGCATTGATTGGGGAACTTATACAGGCACGGCAGCAAAAGGGAATCAGCCAAAAGGAGTTAGAAAGATTAAGTGGCGTAAAACAGCCGATCATTGCGAGAATGGAAAAAGGCAGTACATCACCTAATTTGAATACGGTACTTAAAGTATTGGCACCGTTGGGCAAAACTCTTTATGTGGGAAACATCAAATAGAATATCCATCAAATGATAATCTGCATCAAAAAGGCCGGCAGTAATATGTCGGCTTATTATTTTTCCCCTGCGTATGTGTTGTAAAACTCCATTAATTGCCTTTTAGGGCCTGTGTTATCTGTGGTATTAGGTCTGTGTTAAATTTTTAGCATTTTTGCCGAAAGAACAGGATCCGGCTTTCAGAATCAAAAGCTTTTCCATGTTCTCCCGGTATCGTGTTACTTCATGCAATTTCAAAGCAGATCATGAAAAAAGTCAAATTTTCTGTATTTATTAAAAAAGTATTTGCCATACGGTCTGGCATTTTGAACGCTGCTTTTCGTTTGGTGGGGGGGACCGTCATTTAAAATGACACAATTACCGACACAAGCAGAAACACTTATAAAAATTTGTATAAATGAGGCAAATTATGTTCTACTATAATCAATTACACACTATAAAAACAATTTTTAAACTTATTGGTGGAGGCATAAAAGTAATCGATTTAGATAATATCGTTTATATTGAATGTTTTTCTCATATTCAGAAAGTGTATATGAAAGAGTCCATATATCGAAAAGAATATATACGATGTATAGAAATTAGAGAAAGTTTAAATGAACTGTTACGTGTATTTGAAAGAGTATCATTCGGTCAATTTGTTTCTCCGTATATAAGGATACATTATCAACTAGCAAAAAATAACACTAAGCAATCACTCCTCTGAAAAATTGTCCGGAAAAGTGTTGCCAATCCAATTTTGTCTGTCAAAAAAGAAAAATACGTAACAAAGTATAATTTTCACTAGTTAATGATTTAAAAATTGAGGAAAAGTTGTTATACTGTATACGAGAACTACACGTCACATTTTTTGCGGGGGATCAGGGTGAATGAGCATAAGAACTGTATTTTTAATTTAGCCATGCGAGTTTCTAAAAATCGGACGTTACAAGCTATTCAGGATGGCTATCTGTTGATCATTCCGATTGTTGTTATTGATTCGTTTGTTTTGCTGTTTCTTTTTTTGCCTATTCCTGCGTATCAAACGGTTTTAAAAGATGCATCTTTTACGTATGTGTATACCGCTTTGAAACTGATCCATACGAGTTGTTCGGCATATTTTTCCTTGCTCCTGAGTGGTGCCGTCGGCTGGGGAATTGCACGCAAGTGGGGATTGCCGTTGTATCATGCTCTCCTTTTGCCGGCACTGTCGATTTGTTGTTTGTTTATTTTCAGTGGCATTGGTACGGGGCCTTTCAACGCTTCTTATTTAGGAATTCGGGGGATGTTTTCCGCACTTTTGTCGGCTATTATTGCTGGGCGGTTATATGTATTCGTATTTCATCATATGCCAACCTATGATCAAGGACTTTCTCATCGCATTCATGTGGATTTTCAGGCCATGGATAGTTTTCGCTCTTTGGTTCCTATGATCAGCGTGATTGTTACATGCGCGTTTATTCACCAAGGGTTCGTGTATATGACGGGGGGATTTACCGCACAGCAGACAGGGGACCTGCTCATTTATTATCTGGTGTCTTCCATAGCCGAAGAGAGTCGGTTGTTAGTTGGCAATTTATATACATTTTTGGTTCATATATTATGGCTGATAGGGATAAATGGAAAATATTCACTGTATGTTATTACACAGAATTATTATGCAGCATTGCTGCAGCAGAATATTGCTGCGGTGCAGATGGGGCAGGAACCCCGTTATATCATTAACAATGTGTTCAACAGTACGTATGTATGCATGGGCGGGGCAGGATCCGCACTGGCACTGGTGCTGGCTATTTTCTATAAGAGCAGGGACAAGGAAACACAGTTCATTGCTAAAGCTGCCATGTTTCCTGTATTGTTCAACGTCAGTGAGATATTGAATTTTGGTATTCCTATCATTTTAAATCCCGTATTTGCCGTACCCTTTGTGCTGGTGCCACTGATCAATTTTAATATTTCCTATTTTTTTACGGTGATCCATGTTTTGCCTGTCATTACGCAACATATATCATGGACGATACCTCCGTTTTTGGATAGTTATGTGGTATCAGGGTCATGGCGGGGCCCAGCATTACAATTGTTTTTGCTGGGGATTGATGTCTTACTATATATTCCGTTTGTTTCATGGAACGAGAAGGTGAAACAGGCGCAATTTGTTGAACGGGTGCATCATCTGGAACAATATTTCCGGCAGCTGGAGCATGACGGAACCGCTTTGCAGCTGCATGTGTTGGAACGCGAATACCAAGCGATAGCGGTGACCTTGATGAAGGATTTAGCACGAGATCTTCATTTGCGGCGTATGTATGTCGTATATCAGCCGCAGTTCGATGTCCAAAAGAAATTCACCGGGGCAGAGATACTGCTGCGCTGGAAGCATACTAAGGCTGGTTTTGTGTATCCGCCGCTGATTATTGCCTTGGCTAGGATAAGCCAGCGCATGGAGGAATTGGATCAGTTTTGTTTTTGATGAAGCCTGCACGGCTATTTCGCAGTTAGATAAAGTACTATGCGGAGCGTATACGGTTTCGGTTAATGTAACGGCCGATTCCTTGCAGCATGCTGCATTGGAAAATCAGATCCATACGGCACTGCAAACATATAACGTGCTCCCTGAACGACTGAGTATCGAAATTACTGAGCAGGAGGTCATGCACAATACAGCCCAGACGATTGCAAAGATCAATCGGCTCAAGAAAGAGGGACACCACTTTTTGTTGGATGATTTTGGAATGGGGCATACATCGGTTGCCTATTTGAGAGAGAATCTGTTTGATGCGATTAAGTTGGATAGTACGATTACACAGGATGTATTGACGAATCACAATCATCAGATTATTATCGCGTCTCTGGTTACGATGAGCAAGACGCTTCACATGTGTGTGGTAGCCGAACATGTGGAAAACACCGCGCAGCGAGATAAGCTGAAAGAGCTGGGGTGCGATATTTTTCAGGGATATTTATACAATAAACCGATGTCTCTTGAGAGTATACTGAATGCTGCCGGGAATTGGCAGTGTGAAATAGAAAATTGTCAGGCAAGGACCTGATCATATGTTTGGAATCGTAAATGTTTTCTGCATGTGTAAGAATGGCGGTGTACATGGTTATTGTGACATGTACGCCGTCTTTTTTTGTCTACAGGAAAAAACATAATATGTACATATATATGTACATATGTAAAGTCACATTGAACGTGCTTTTATTGTGAAAGTATATATTGTAACTGCATAATATAAGCATAGTAGCACTTTAATATATAAATATAAATTGTTATATTTATTAATAAAATTACATATATAAGTTTAATATTTTATATTTAATTAATATTCATATTGACACATTTATAAAATAAGGTTAAAATGTAAGTAAAATAAGACTAGTAATATATGACTTTGATTTTTAGGTTTATTATACTTGTAAGTTGTATATTTGTCCGTGACGATCGTGATTAAAAATAAATAGGGTACGTGTAAAAAAACTTTAATATTTGTCTCTTATTTTAATATATTATTGGTTTAGTATATTTTTAGGGATATCTGTAACTCTGTTACTGTTTTTTGACATACCGGATGATATGGCATTATGTATGCGTGTTAACAAAAAAAACAAGGAATTTTGTATAGGGAAAACTGCTGCCGAATTTGTATTGATTTTATTCACGGAAGATAGGTAGATAGTGACATGCAAAAATGAGTAATGTATCGAGTTCGTTAGCTGGCTGCGAAGTGGTTTTCGATATTTTAAAAATTTGCTTTATATTGTTATGCTGGGTTGCGGGGTATATAGTTTCTTATATTTGCATAGGATGGGGAAACGTGAAGAGAAAGATGCTATTGATGGATGTAATAAATGCAGTTTATGCAACACAAACTGCATTTCGTGCAGAAGATGAAACGATTGAGAATGTTTTCCTATACAATACGTGATAATAAAAATTATAAAGTTTTGTGGGAAATATATATGTATAAAAATAATGAAAGCAGTGTTGTGGTAGTGTCACTATGTTGCGTTAGTTATTAACAGCGGAAAGGGGCCTGTGTGGATTGGATGTTCTATACGGACCGGTCGGAGATATTTTGTAAAAGCTGTTATCTATACGGACAGATAGTGTAGAGAGAAGAACCGCCTTCTCCCATGTGAACGATTTTTTTAATCAGATAGAACATGCAAATCGAGGATAATCCTGATGGTATCGATAGAAACTGTACTTTTATTATTGCATCAGGAATCTACAGGAATAGCGTGCAATAAGTTGCTGTAAGTTGGCGGAATTCCTCTTACAAACTTATTATAACAAAGGAGGAATATATATGAACAGGATTTTTAATGTGGTCTGGAGTAAAACCAAAAATTGCTGGATCGTTGTTTCTGAATTTGTCGCAACGGGAGGTGGAAAAAGTAAAAAAGTAAGGAAGAGAAAAAATGGAGTGATTACGGCAAGCATGGCTGCCGCTTTACTGTTGTTCAACGTGGGAATGATACAGGCAGCATATCCATTCTGGCCGGTGTATGTGGGAAATACAAAATATGGTACTGATTCCGGCAGTGATGTAAAGGGAAATTATAATACAGTTGTAGGAAATAGTTCCGGGAATCATATAGGGATAGGCTGGCCGGCTTCGTCTAGCGACTATAATAGCGCATTTGGGAATAATTCTGGAAACTATGTAGTGGGAGATTCCAATACAGTGTCGGGAAATAATTCCGGGAATTCCGTGACGGGAGATAACAATGCCGCCTCCGGGAATGGGAGCGGCAGCCAGGTATGGGGTAATTCCAATACGGTGTCGGGAAATAACTCCGGCAATTCTGTGACGGGAGATAACAATGCCGCCTCCGGGAATGGGAGCGGCAACCGGGTAGTGGGAGATTCCAATACGGTGTCGGGGAACAACTCCGGGAATTCTGTGACGGGCGATTCCAATATAGTATCGGGAAATAATTCCGGCAATCATGTAGGAACGTTTTTTAAACATAGCAATTCCAACATGGTGTCGGGAAATAACTCCGGCAATTCTGTGACGGGAGATAACAATGCCGCCTCCGGGAATGGGAGCGGCAACCAGGTATGGGGCGATTCCAATACAGTGTCGGGAAATAACTCCGGCAATACCGTAATGGGAGATAACAATGCCGCCTCCGGGAATGGGAGCGGCAACCAGGTATGGGGCGATTCCAATACAGTGTCGGGAAATAACTCCGGCAATACCGTAATGGGAGATAACAATGCCGCCTCCGGGAATGGGAGCGGCAACCAGGTAGTGGGCGATTCCAATGCAGTGTCGGGAAATAACTCCGGGAATTCTGTGACGGGCGATTCCAATACGGTGTCAGGGAACAATTCCGGCAATCATGTAGGAACGTTTTTTTAAACATAGCAATTCCAACATGGTGTCGGGAAATAACTCCGGCAATACCGTAATGGGAGATAACAATGCCACCTCCGGGAATGGGAGCGGCAACCAGGTATGGGGCGATTCTAATGCAGTGTCGGGAAATAACTCAGGGAATTCCGTAATGGGAGATTCCAATACGGCTTCCGGCAGCCATGTGGGAAACAAAGTATGGGGCGATCATAACACGACAACCGGTACGGATTCAGGAAACAAGGTACACGGTGACAATAACACGGCGTCCGGTGATAGCAGCGGTAATCATGTATGGGGTGATTCCAATACGGTATCGGGCACGTCTTCGGGCAATCATGTATGGGGTAATGCCAACACCGCATCCGGGACAGCATCCGGGAATCTGGTGAATGGTAATGCCAACACATCTGCGGGTACTGTTACCGGGAACGGAGTCAGCGGCAATGCTAATACAAGTTCCGGCACGGTATCCGGGAATATGGTGAATGGTAATGCCGACACATCTGCGGGAACTGTTACTGGGAACGGAGTCAGCGGCAATGCTAATACAAGTTCCGGGACAGCATCCGGGAATCTGGTGAATGGAGATTCCAATACGGCTTCCGGCAGCCATGTGGGAAACAAAGTATGGGGTGATTCCAACACGGCAACCGGTACGGATTCAGGAAACAAGGTACGTGGTGACAATAACACCGTAACGGGCAACGAATCAGGAAATAAAGTACACGGTGACAATAACACGGCGTCCGGTGATAGCAGCGGCAATCATGTATGGGGCGATTCCAATACCGCATCCGGTACGTCTTCGGGCAATCATGTATGGGGTGATTCCAATACGGCATCGGGCACAGCATCCGGGAATATGGTGAGTGGTAATGCTAATACAAGCTCCGGGACCGCATCCGGGAATCTGGTGAATGGTAATGCCAACACCTCTGCGGGCACTGTTACCGGGAACGGAGTCAGTGGCAATGCTAATACAAGTTCCGGCACGGCATCCGGGAATCTGGTGAGTGGAGATTCCAATACGGCCTCCGGCAGCCATGCGGGAAACAAAGTATGGGGTGATTCCAACACGGCAACCGGTACGGATTCGGGAAGCAACGTTGTTGGGGATTCCAATACAGTTTCTGGAAGCAACTCTGGAAATAAAGTACGGGGAAGTAAAAACACCGTTTCTGGAACGAATTCCGGAAATAAAGTACGGGGATATTCCAATACGGCTTCCGGTACGGATACAGGAAATGATGTGTCGGGAGTTGCTAATACTTCTTCTGGAACGGCAACGGGCAATGATGTGAATGGAATTGCCAATACCTCTTCCGGCACGGTAACAGGAAATGCTGTAACGGGAATTGCCAATACGTCTTCCGGCACCTTCACGGGCAATGCTGTTACAGGAAGCAGCAACACCGCGTCAGGTACCTATGTGGGCAACGATGTGACGGGTAATGCCAATACGTCTTTCGGTATTTCTGCAGGCAACAGCGTTAGCGGCAGTGCCAATACGTCTTTCGGTATTTCCACGGGTAATACGGTAAACGGCAGCGCCAATACGTCTTTCGGTAATGTTGTGGGAGACACCGTTACGGGCAATAACAATACGTCCTTCGGTATTTCTACAGGTAATGTAGTAAATGGCAGCAACAATACGTCCTTTGGCAATTCTTCCGGTAATAATGTAACGGGATCGAATAATGTGGCCATCGGCAATAATTCCGGGAATAATGTGACGGACAGTAATACCGTATCCATTGGCACGAATGCAAATGGCAGTGCGAATAATTCGGTTGCTATCGGCACCGGAGCCTCTGCAACGGGAGTCGACAGCATATCCATCGGACCGGGGAATGTAGTCAGCGGAACCGGTTCGGGAGCTATCGGAGATCCGAGTACTGTTAGCGGTAATAGCTCATATTCTATTGGGAACAACAATACGATCCGTTCCAATACGACCTTTGCTATAGGGAACAATATTACAACGACTACGGATAACAGTATTGTTCTAGGGAACAATTCCTCCAGTACGGCGGCAGTGGCTACATCCGGAACCAGTATCAACGGTAGTTCATACAGCTTTGCCGGAGCCAGTCCTGTCGGCGTCGTCAGCGTGGGGAGTGCCGGCAACGAACGCCAAATCCAGAATGTGGCAGCCGGGCAGGTGAATGCAACCAGCACCGATGCTGTTAACGGAAGTCAGTTATTTGCGGCCTATCAATCCATCGGGCAATTTGATACACGCATTAACCGCGTAGGCGCTATGGCGGCAGCTATCAGCGGACTTGCCCCGCTGGATTATGATAAGAAGAACAAAACCATGATTGCTGCCTCTACGGGTAATTACCGTGGACAAGGAGCCGTTGCGTTCGGAGCTTATCATTATGTGAACCGTGATGTCTTGCTCGGTGCGGCTATGGCCCTGGACAGCGGTGAAAAAATGTGGCGTTTCGGCCTTACCGTGCGGCTTGGCAAATCTTCGCCAGAAATCAAAGCAGTGGATAATTCGGCGGATATTGCAGCACTCAAGAAAGAAATAGAAGCATTGAAGCTGGAAATGGGCAGCGTAAAGACCGAAAAACAGATTGTTAATGAAGCGCTGAGCAATGTCCAGTTTGATTTCGATAAAGCGGATCTTAAGCCGGAAATGGCTCCGTATCTGCTGAAGGTATTGGAATATGCCAGAAAACATGACGGTGAAAAGATTGTGTTAACAGGGAATACGGATAATGTAGGAACGGACGCGTATAATACCGCATTGGCAATGCAGCGTGCCGAGGCTATCAAGTCCTTCTTGGTAACCAATGGGATTGATCAGTCCCGTATCCAGGTTATTTCACTGGGATCCAGCCATCCGATTGCCAGCAATGATACCGACGTAGGCAGAGCGATCAACCGCAGAACTGAAATTCAATAACAAGAGAATATGTAATGGTTACAAGACCACTGAAAGAATGGTGGTTATTCCTCCTAACTTGTGATTTGCAGTACGCCCTCCGGGTTGGATATTATCCAGCCCGGAGGGTGTATTTTACGACGGGGAAAGATACGTCTTTTATCTAAAAATTTTTACAGTTTATTTTATTTATAGGGTTAATATTATAGAGTTAATATAGTATAATATCGGGTAAGGCAGCATGTGGCTGCCGCACATTTTATTCATACATAAAGGATTATTTATTATGGATCAATTATTTTTAGAAAAAGTCGACCAGGCTTTGTCTGTTTTAACCAATGTATATGATGTTGTGCGGATTGTGGATCCTGTAAGCAATACGGTCGTGTATAATCCGGACAGAGAGAGGCCGGCCTTGGAAAAAATCCCGTGCTACCGCGTCTGGAACAAAGATCGTTTTTGTGATAATTGCATTTCCCTGCGCGTACAGCAGGAGCAAACGACTTTATTTAAGTTTGAAATGATAGATACCCAGGTTTTTCTGGTTACGGCCAGCGTGTTTTCCTGGCAGGATACCTCGTATGTATTGGAAATGCTGACGGATATCACACATAAAAGTCTTTGGACTACTCTTATGGAGCATAAGGAAGAAAATTTTGCGGATGCCATTCTGCGTTTTAATGATTTGGTTGTTAAAGATGAACTAACCGGTGTTTTTAACCGGCGATTCATCAACGAACGGCTGCCGGTACAGTTGTTTCATCATGCACTGTCAGGGACTGCGGCCTATTTGCTGATGGTCGATATAGATTTTTTTAAACGTATTAATGATGTTTACGGACATCGGGCCGGTGATGCTGTGCTGCAGCAATTTGCCGGTCTGCTGCAGGCGGCTGTTCCGAATTCGTCAAGTTGGGCGGCCCGGTATGGCGGTGATGAATTCTTGCTCTATCTGGAGGACGTGTCACCTGCGGAAGCCGAAATGATCACCCGTACGGTACACGATTCGTCGGCAGCATTTTCCTTTACTATATCGGAGGGGACCATTCGAATCTCTTGCAGCATCGGGTTCTGTGCGCTTCAGACGGATATGGAAATGCAGGAATGGCTGGAGCGGGTAGATCGGAATTTATACCAGGCGAAACAGAAAGGCCGCAACTCTATATGCGGGTTATAATACGTTTGTTATATACATATACATGATAAGAGGGTTCTTTGATCGTATGGATATATAACCTTCTGCTGCCGAATAGGCAGCAGAAGGTTATTTTTTTGCCTGTTTTTCTGTTGTACATGGGGACGCGGCATATTGCAGTGCCCTCGGATGGAATGCCGGTAACGCGTTACCTAACGCAGCAGAAGAAATAAAATATAAGAGAACAGCAAAAAGAAATATACACTCTTTTTTATTCATAGGCATGCTTGTTAAATATAAATAAAATATAAACAAAATATAAATAATGAAATTTACGTTGCGATTTTGCCTTGGAAAAATCCCTTATATAAGTAGAGGGGTAATTTTCCCGAAACAAAATAATCCATATAGAAGGAGTGTTTTTCTGTGAAACAGTTACAGTGGCTCAAAACGCAGATAGGTATATTTGATACTCCCAAGGTGCGGTATATGCTGCATCAGCCCAATGGCGATTCTTATTATGTTATCTGGTGCATGCTCAAGGATATGGCAGGTAAAATCAATGACCGCGGGTATATCTATCTATCAAGCAGACAGGCAATGACGGTAGAATTGCTGGCCCGTCATCTGGGACGACGGAAGCCTTTTATGGAAAAAGTGCTGGAACTATTCGAGGAACTGGAGCTTCTCGTACGTGAGGAAACCGGTATGATCCGCATACTTACGTGGGAGGAGGATCAGGATTACGAGAAACTGCAGCACCGTAGGGAAAATACCCGTAAACGTGTGGCCGCCTATCGGCAGCGGCAGTCCGCTGCTGCCGGTGGGAGCGGTACATGCGAAAAAGAGGAGATATCCCTGCCGGCAGCGGCCTTACAGACGGAATCCCCATCTCTTTGCGGCGAGGCAGAAAAGGCAGACTTGCCGGAACCGCCGCAAAGAGCTGTTACCTATTATCAGCAGTATTTTGGGATGATTTCTGCCGGGACCGTGCAGGAACTGCGGGAGATGGAAGCCGATTGGGGGGCGGAGGCGGTTTGCGATGCTATTGATAAAGCCTATGTGCAGGGCAAGCCGCATATTCGGTATATACAAGGTATTTTGCGAAATAGTCCGCGATATACGCAGGAGGAACAAGACAATGAATTTGGATTCTCGCCAGCTGTTGCTCGGAAACTTAATCAGTTGCTTTCAAAGACAGGCTCAGCAGATCGATAGCCGCTGGACGGCTATCATTGATGAACTGCTGCCGGATACGATGACACGGGACCAAGCCGAAAATTTGTCGCGAAGACTGATTATCCGGTATCGCTTCCTGCCTTCCATTGCTGAAATTATCGAAGAATGGCGGACGATGTCGCGGGAGAAATGCATGAAAACCCCTCGGTCCGAGATCTGCGTCAAGGATACGGAAAGATCATTCGTATTGCAGCGTCTGCGGCAAATACGGCAGGATGTTGCTGCGGGCAAGAGATTTCCCAAACCGGAAATCTCTCCGGAGGTCACGGCCTTTGTCCGTTTATTTTATCCGGATATCAGTGATGCCTTGATTCGGCGGAACTGGCTTGAAATCATGAATTGCATGCAGCACCGGCAGCAGCAGGAACGGGAACGCAGTCCGTACCGGACGGTCATGCATCTGTGCCAAGATGGATCGATAGAGCTGCGTATGTGGCTCATATCTTCCCTATAGTATGAACTATCATCCAGAAAGGAGGAGTCGGAATGTTCCATTTTCTTCGACATATAGACCGGCAGGCTATCGTACTCATCATGCAGCGCGTGCTGTCGGCGGTTATTCCCATGAAGCCTTATGCTTCGTGCGGATATGCACCGCGTTGTCCCTGTCCGTCGGCACCGATTCAGGAAACAACGGGAGTCGCTATCGGTGATTCCGTTACCATGAATCTGTCCGGCGGCCGGGAGTGTCCCTGCCAGCGGACAGATGTTTTTCAAAATCGTTAAGTAGTATATAGTACAGCATGTTATGGAGCACCTGCTTTATGACAGGTAAGGAGGACGAATAGGATGCTTTGTTTTATAAATCCCGGGCATGACCGTCAGCTTGACAGCGGTGCGGTGAATCCGGTTACAGGAATACGGGAATGTGATGAGGCGTTTGCCTTGGGCGAAATGGTGCAGGCCTGTCTGGAAGAAGCCGGTATCGCAGTACGGCTGCGTCAGGATGATGATCTGGCAGCAGTTTGTGAGGAAGCCAACGATAGGAGTGCGGATCTTTTTGTATCTATTCATTTCAATGCATTTAACGGGAAGGTAAGCGGTACGGAAACACTGGTCAATACCACTCCCGCCAGCCTGGTATTGGGTCATTGTATCCAGCAGCAGGTACAAGCCGTACTGGGGCTGCCGAACCGCGGCTTGAAGGAACGTCCCAAGTTATGGGTTTTGCGGGGGACTATCATGCCGGCTGCCTTGGTTGAGGTATGTTTTATTGATCATATGGCCGATATGACACGATACCAGGCAAAAAAACGGGAAACAGCAGCGGCTATTGCCCGCGGCATCAAGGACTATATGGAACAACAAGCCGCCGCAGCCGTATAGTCGGCCGATGTGTTCCGTTTTAAAGATAAACAAGCTCATGAGCTTTTTATATATCTATAGAAAGGAGGAATGAACTATGGCAGAACGCAATGTAGTGTCCAACAAGTTGAAACTTGTTGTGACCTATACCGATGCAAACAACAAGGAAAAAAATCGTCAAATCACTTTTACGAAATTGAAAGCGGGTGCTGAACCGCAATCCTTGCTGCATGTTGCAGACGCAATCGCCGGTCTTCAGGCAGATACGCTGACAAAAATCGTTGAAACAACGGAAAACGTCATCGAAGCCTAAGCGGTACATTTTATTATTAAAGGAAGGAGGAAAAAAATATGATAAAAACTGAAACGAAAACACTGCAGCTCCAATTTGCCGATACGCAGGGAACTAAAATCAGCTATGCTGTCAAGAACCCGAAGGACGATTTGGATAAAGCAGCTATCGATGCAGCAGCGAAGATTATTATCGACAGCAAATTATTTGCTACGAAAAACGGGGACCTTGCTGAACTGAAAGCCGGCAATATAGTGACCCATACTGTGGAGACAATGGATTAAGTGCTTGGCGTTGTTTAAAGAATGTGTCCGTGCATGTGTGTGCGGACACATTCTTTGATAAACAGGCAGAAAAATGGTACTGGAAGATTGATTTTCTCATTTTATTTTAATGTTTCCAGTAAAAACAAAATATTTTTAATATAAGTTTAATTCTATTAGTTGATTTTCTAAGAATATATTAACTAATCTACGTTACGATATTTTTATTGTTAACGTAAGAAATACATGGAGGATGGATAATTATGACAGAATCATTACGACCCTGGATACGGTCTGCACAACAAGGAAACAAGGAAGCGGTTGCTTTTATCACGGATTGCTTTATGCCGCTGATTCACCATACGGTACAGAAACACCATCATGCTCAGTTGATTTCTCGGGATGAAGCTCTTTCTTCGGCATACCACGGCATGCTGCAATGTATTTTTGAATACGACTTCAACTGGCCCGAGTCTGTTCAATACCATATTACTAAGTATATCCGACGACAAGTAAGCCACAGTGAGCGAGATGTCATGAAGCATCATAAAAACAGAGTAGATATATATGATTCAGGAGGGAATGATGACGACGTAGATAGTTTTGATCGGTTTTGCGATCCGAAAGCTATCAATCCGATTGATGCTATTATTAAAAAAGAAGAAATAGATCATATCAAGAAAATTATAGACCAACTACCGTATGAATGGCAGCAGATATTTATCCTGCAATATAAAGGATACCGTTTTGTTGAAATAGCCAAAAAAATGTATATTACGGAAAGCGTAGTACGACACCGCTTTTATCGCAGCCTCCAAATTATCCGCAAAAAAAGATCTCGGGCACCGACCGATTATCCAATACCATACTTACATACTTGATATTATATGTGTGCGTACCATTCTCCTCGACGGCTTCCTTTCATCAGCAGAAGATGAAGATAGGGCCTTTTTTTTTGCCTGGATTTACCCGGAAGTGGAAAGGGCAAGGTCTAACCTCTCCGACCTCGCTACACTCGGCCACCTAGAAAACAAACTAAGCGATTCGCATGCCTTTGTGCGTCACTTCATTCCTGCAAAAGCAGCTCTCTGCTTATCTCCTGTCAGGAGAGGCTTTTAAGAGATTTTTGTAAAAAAGTAGTTGCCCTTCGGCTCTCCTGTCAGGAGAGCTGGGCGCGGAGCGGTCTGAGAGGTTGCCTTTTTTCTTTATTCCTTGTTTTATTATTTTTATATGTCTGGCTTATTTTTCGACAGCGCGGTTATTTTTACGGTGTCGTATATGCTTTCCTGTTCAACGCGTTTTACATCAAAATGCAGCAATTTAAAGGTAAATTGCAGAATGACGCCGATCCCTAATACGGAGATAACGGTTCCCAGGCCTACTTTGGCACCTAACAGCCAGCCAATGATAAGGACCGTGCCTTCCAATAATCCGCGGATCGCTCCGATAGGTACGTAGGGCAGACGTTTTCCCAGTGCGACCATCAAGGCGTCACGAGGTCCACAGCCGAGGGAGGCGCCGATATAAAAATAGCTCCCGATGCAGATGATGACTTGTCCCGCGAGGAGCATGACCAATCCCAGTTCTATAGTGGTCATTTGCGGGATACTATCGGTATATTGAATCAGATCAACAAATTTTCCAATGAGTATGGCATTGAGGATTGTACCCAATCCTATTTTTTCTTTTAATGCCAGATCAATTACAATGATGATCAGGCCGGTAATGACGACGATATTGCCGTAAGAAAGATGCGTTAGATAGGCACCGCCCATACTGAAGGCTTCCCAAGGTGCCAGACCGATATTGGCTTGTATGGTCAAAAAGGAGCCAAGGGAAAACAGAAATAGTCCAACTATCAAGCGAGTTATTCTTTTTATATAGGTAGTCATGCGGAGATTCCTCGTGTATTCATGATATAGAAGCATCATAATTTGTACGTCACTGTTCGTTGCGTTGCAATAGGCAAGACGGCCATTGGTTAGAATAGGGTTTTTGATGCAGCATTCCATTTGGTTACTATAATGGATACATTTTATTATAGCGGATACAATACGCTATATCACGTCATTTGTCAAGAGCGTACCGGAGTACTATTCTTATAAAATAATAGAACTTCTGTTTTCTTGTTAATTTTGATAAAAAATGGTATCATATTATTTATAATTATGGAGTATATTATGTAATATACTAGAAAGGTTGTGGAGGTATGAAAAGAAAATCATTAACGCTGGCGGTTATGTTAGCAACGTGTGTATCGTCTTTGGTATTGGCGGCACCACAAACGCAATGGCAAAAAGGAGAGTTCCAAGTTGATTTAGGTGCTTGGGATGTACAAGCAGAAGCCAAAATACAGGATCCTTTATATGTAACAACGGATAAGCATTGGAATTTTGTCGGTGGGGTTACATATGGATTAACTGACAAATGGGGATTACAGTATGCGTATTATGGCCTTAAACCGGATATGGGGAATTTTAATCAGGGCGGCGATGGTCCTGTAGACGGTCCTGTAGCCTATGAAGCGGTAGGCGGTAGTGCATCTATGAGCGGTCATGAACAGGAAATCAATTTATTATATTCGTTAAATAAAAATGTGGCTGTATATGGTGGTTGGAATCGTATTCAGGCATCCTTTACTGATTTTGGCTACAGCAATGATCAAACTAATAATGTAGCTCAGTTAGGCGTTATTCTGAAAGCACCTATTACGGACAATTTTGGAATGTATGCCAAGGGTGCTGTGGGAACGAAAAAGACAACTGTGTGGGAAGCCGGGTTGGATTATAATGCAACCAAAGATTTAGATATTAACTTGGGATATCGGAATGTAAATACAGAAGTCAACGTTTCAGGCGCTGACGATCATAATATTACATTCAAAGGCTTTATTACTGGCATATCGTATCGTTTCGGCGGCGGTGGACATCATGCGGTAGTGCAGGAAGCTCCGGCACCGGTATACCAGCCTGTTGTAAATACACCGGCACCTGTCGTAACACCGGCACCGGTACAGAAATTGGATTATTACATAGACAGCATTCATTTCGATACGGATATGGATACGCCTATGGCATCGGAACAGCCTAAACTGGATCATTTTGTTGCTGCAGCCAAAGCGAATCCGAATAATGTTTTTAAGCTTGTTGGTAATACTGACAGTCAGGGAAACGCTGCATATAACGAAAATTTGTCGAAAAGACGGGTGGAAAATATTGCCAACTATGCAGCAAACCAGGGCGTACCGGCTAGCCAGTTGAAGGAAAGCTACCATGGGCAAAATAAACCAGTTAATACAAATGATACGGATCAAGGGCGTGCGGATAACCGCCGTGTAGATATTTATATGAACAAATAAGCTAAGTTTGTTTATTGGTTTATTTATACTAAAAAAGGCTAGACAAAATAGGTAACATGATCTATTTTGTTATAGCCTTTTTTTGTTGTGCTGCTGCAATAGTATTATATATGTGTCTAATCTATCCGGTAGATTATCTAAGGAATCCGCATGTGTTGCGTGCAGGTATTATTTTTCTATTTCATGAGGATGGTTTTTCTTTTTATGTGCTTCTTTTAGTTTTTGCAGTTCTCGCAGTTCGGGAGGGGGAACTTGCATGCCGCAGCAGCCTCCTCCCGTGTTTTCCGTACAGCCTTTGCTGAAGCCGACGATTGCTTTTTTAATTTCTTCTAACCGATGCATGAATAACGCCTCCTTGTTTTTTTTCTGAAACTCTATAGTGATACTATCCTTAGTATAACAAATTTCATGGGATTTGTGAATATTTATTCTTCGTTAATAGCCATAATCGAATTGGAGTATTTTGCCGGAAATTCTTGCATACATAACTTGTATAGCTAGGTGCAGCATGCTTTAAAAGGACTGCCGGTATCATATTTTGATTGGCCGACAGGTAATTATTTAGCATAGGAATTGTTTTTCTGTTTGTTAGCCTTCGACTTTGTTTACGGAACGTGTATAATGGAGGAAGATGGATATGTGCGGATGAAGAAGCATGTGGCTTCCTTGCTGTATTTATAAGGCGGCGGGCTTTTTTCTGGTGATGTCTGACAGACATTTGTCTGTTGCGGCAGCCTGTGCATTTTAAGGAGAACCTGTATAAAAATAACACTTTTTTGTCTAGTTTTTTTACTTTATTGTTTGCACTTTTTACATGTATATTATTACCAAAAATAAAATGATATAATAATTTATCTGAAGAATTTTGATGAAATACAGTATGCTGATGGTGAATGTGCAAGGGTAAAAGACTAGTATAGAGGTGACTGGGATTGGATTTGATACAACAGGTTAAGGATGCAGGTATTATCGGGGCCGGCGGTGCCGGGTTTCCTACCTATGCCAAATTAGGTTCTGCGGCTGAGTATATGTTGATGAATGCGGCGGAGTGCGAGCCATTATTGCGTGTGGATCAGCAGGTATTAGCCGTGTATACGGATCGTATATTGGCAGGGTTTGAGGCGGCAGCACAGGCGGTACAGGCGGAGCATGCTATTATTGGCATTAAGAAAAAGCATAGCCAAGTTATTACTTTGCTTCAGAAACGAATAGGGGAGTTGCACAAGAAGATAGAGGTTTTTGAGCTGGCTGATTTTTATCCGGCAGGAGACGAACAGATATTGGTATATGAGGTGACGGGGCGTATTGTTCCCGAAGGGGGGGATTCCCATCAAGGTTGGGTGTGTCGTAGTGAATGTGGAAACGGCACTGAATATCGGACGAGCACTGGAGGGACTTCCGGTTACAGAGTCCTTTGTGACGGTGTCCGGCGATGTGCCGCATCCGTTTACGGCACCGATCCCCGTAGGGACGCCCATGCGGGCGGCAGCCGCACAGGCGGGTATCACGGATCTTACCGGATATGCAGTGATTGACGGCGGTCCGATGATGGGCAAGGTACTAGATGATGATAGGGCGACGGTTATGAAGAAAACAAAGGCCTACATCATTTTGAAACAGACGCATCCCCTTATTTTGACAAAAACGGCGACAGATCGGCAGGCCTTGCTGGAAGGACGAAGTGCCTGCGAACAATGCCGCATGTGTACGGATATATGTCCGCGTCATTTATTGGGACATAATCTCCAGCCGCATTTGCTAATGCGGGCCGTAAAATATAATCTTGCCCGCTTGGAGGAACTGACGCAGGCCAACTTGTGCAGTCAGTGCGGCGTGTGTACGTTATTTGCTTGCCCGGCGCATTTGAAGCCGCATCAAATCAATTTTATGCTGAAACAGCAGCTCGGTGCTAACCGTATTCGATATATACCTAAAACCACGAATTATGAAGCTCATTCTGCCCGTGCGTACAGGCGGGTGCCCGTGAAGCGGTTGATTTTGAGATTGGGGCTTGCGGAATTCGACCGGGAGGCGCCGTTGACCGCATGGTCCGGATCTTATCCGGAAGTCCGGATTTCCCTGCAGCAGCATGTCGGAGCCCCGGCGCAGCCGATTGTTGAAGCCGGTACGGTTGTCGAGAAGGGACAATTGATTGCGGCGGTTCCCGAAGGCGCATTGGGTGCTACCGTTCATGCCAGTATCAGCGGCACGGTTACACAGGTCAACGAGAAGGAAATTACGATAAAGGTGGGATGATTCATGTACAAAGCAATAGGAATGCTGGAGGTCTCCAGTATTGGCAAAGGTATGTATGCGAATGATTTGATGTTGAAGGCTTCGGAGGTAGGAGTCGTTACGTGCGGCTCTGTCTGTCCGGGAAAATATATTTCTATTATTCACGGCGATGTGGCCGCGGTAGAGAATGCGGTCAAGGTAGGAATCCAGGCCAGTGCAGGGCAGTATGTCGATTCCATTGTGATTCCCAATGTGCATGAAGGCGTTTTTTCCGGCTATTACGGGAACTACGATGCCGGAACATCGGGATGCGTTGGGGATTATAGAATCCTTTTCGCTGGCATTTATGATCCGTGTCGCCGATATTGCCTTAAAGGCGGCGGCGATCCAGGCCATCGAACTGCGTCTGGGGATGGGCTTGGGCGGGAAAGCATATTTTACGTTCACCGGAAATGTGGGAGCTGTTGAGTCTGCCGTCAAGGCTGTTCTGACGGATGCCGGAGAAAACGGACTTCTCGTAGATACGGAAGTGATTCCCCATCCTTCTAAAACATTTTGGGCCACGTTGTTTTAAGTCTTGGTGCTCGTATTTCTTCGGTTCCTATATCGCGTTGAATTATATATTTCGGTACGTCTGGCAGATAACTAGGATAGTGTTGTGTTAGCGTGTTTAACTATTACAGCTTTATGAAAAGCTGTGGAAAGGAATATAAAATGACGACATTTACACCGACTAAGGACGTTACAGTCAAACAAGTAGTAAAGAGTATCATGAATGATTATACCAATGCCACGGGGATCGCCTGCGTATATGTAGACATTAAGGGAAAAGAACGATCCTATAAATATAACTTTACCAGTTTTTGCCAATTTATGCGGAGCATTCCCCAGTTTCGTGATAAGTGCAACAAATGCGATGTGAATGGTGGATTGGAAACTTTTAAAAACCGATTTTGCTTTCCCTATCGATGTCATGCCGGATTAGTAGATTTTGCAGTACCTATTGTGTGCGCGAACCAGTTGAACGGATTTATTGTTTCCGGACAGATGGCTTCAGAGGACATGCGGATTCCCAAATTTCAAAATATAACAGAATGGTCGGATATTAACGGAATGTACAAACGCTATCAGAATGTACCCCATTACCGGTATGAGGAAATCATGAGTGCTTCGCGTGTATTGAATACCTTGACGACGTGTTATTTCCCCTTTAGTGACATCCAATTGAATACGCTGTTTCCTACCAATGAGATAGGCAGCGAACCTGCCAGGGATTTGAGTGCAATTACACGGCCGGAGATCTGCAAGACCGTAGAGTATGTCAAGTCTCATTTGTGCTGCAATTTAACACTGCATAGCATTGCGGATGAAGTATTTCTCAGTGAGTCGTATCTTTCTAAATTATTTAAGCAAGAAATGAAAATGAACTTGATGCAGTATATTAATCAGTGCCGCATTATTGAGGCACAGCGTATGCTGACGCAGTCCAAATGGTCGGTGGATACGATCAGCCGGCATTTGGGGTATCACCGCACCAGTTATTTCTGCAAGATATTTAAACAGCTTGCAGGAGATACGCCGCATGCCTATCGAAAAAAACATGAAATGGATTGACACATTATTTGGAGGAGATGATGGAAATGGGCAACTGTCATTATACGTACATGACGTCGGAGGCGGTGACCGAGGGACACCCCGATAAAGTATGTGATCAGATTTCAGATGCTATTGTAGATGCCTATTTAATACAGGACGAAGCATCTCATGTAGCAGTAGAATCGTTTGTATCGGGTAATTCATTGACCATTGCCGGTGAAGTATTTTCGCAGGGTCATGTAGATATAGCGGCAGTTGCCCGTCAGGTAATCCGGGATATTGGGTATACCGATCCGGCGCTGGGGTTTACGGCAGATACGTGTCTTATATTTTCTAATATGCACCGGCAATCGGCAGATATTTTCCAAGGGGTAAAAAAGGATGGCGATGATACGCAGATCGGCAGCGGCGACCAAGGAATTATGTATGGGTATGCTACCAATGAGACTCCGAATTATATGCCCGTTACCTGCAATTTGGCACAGGCCATGGTTCGTCGACTGGATACGGTGCGGCACCAGACGGTCATGGGCAAATTGCTGCGGCCCGACGGAAAGTCGCAGGTCACCATGCATTATGATGCCAACGGGCATGCCGACGGGTTGCACAGTGTCATCGTTTCGGCGCAGCATGCGGAAACGGTGGAACAGGACACACTGCGGCAACTGATCCGGCAGGTCATTATCGAACCGGTTTGCGGAACCTGGCTCCGGCCGCAGACACGGATCCATATCAATCCTACGGGGCGGTTTGTGGTAGGCGGTCCGGCGGGAGATACGGGACTGACGGGGCGCAAGATCATGGTCGATACGTATGGGACTATCGCTAAGCACGGCGGCGGTGCTTTTTCCGGCAAGGATGCGACGAAGGTCGATCGCAGTGCGGCCTATATGGCCCGGTATGTGGCCAAAAATATTGTGGCTGCCGGGTTGTGTGATCGTTGTGAGGTATCTATTGCCTATGCCATCAGCGGAATGTACCCGGAGGCGGTACAGATTCAACCGTTTTGCACGGAGCACGTGCCGCGCAGCCGGATCGAAGAAGCCGTCCGACACGTATTTTCCTTTGCGGTAGCTGATATGATCCGGACGCTCGGATTGCGCAGGCCGCAGTTCAGAAAGACGGCGGTATATGGGCACTTTGGCAGGGAAGAGGAAGGCTTTTTATGGGAACGCACGGATAAGAAGGACGAATTGCGGCGGTTAGCCGGAACGTAAATAGTGATAGCAGAGCACCATCAATCGTGGTATTGGTGGTGTTTTTTTGTTTTTATGCTGCCGGCGGCGGTCATTTTCAGACGAAACAGACGGCTGTTTTTCTGTGGGAAAGAGAGACTATCAAAAAAGTGTTATTTCCGAAATAGGCGCATAATTTTGTTGTATTAGATCATGCTATAATTTATTCGAAACATCAGGTTGAGATTATTGCATAGGCCTAGATACATCGCGATTTGATGTCATACGTTAGCAGTAAAATACTAAGGAGGTATTGTTATGGATGTGTTAGAAAAAGGGTTTTCCCAACCGACTGATCGAATCAAAGCATTACGGAATGCAATTTACGATGCGACACCAACAGTAGAAGCAGATCGCGCGGAATTAATAACGGCTTCGTATAAAGAAACAGAAGGGATGCCGATCGTTATTCGCCGGGCTAAAGCGGTGGAAAAAATTTTGAATGAAATCCCGATTGCCATTCGCGACAATGATTTAATTGCCGGGGTACTTACGGTCAGCGGGCATGGTTGTCAGATTTATCCGGAATATTCTTATGACTGGGTAGAAAAAGAATTTGATACGATGGCTACTCGTATGGCGGACCCGTTTGCGATTCCTAAAGATACAGCCAAGCGGCTGCATGAAGTGTTTCAGTACTGGCCGGGTAAAACGACGAGTGAATTAGCGACATCCTATATGTCCCAACCGTGCTTGGATGCGCAGGCTAACGGCATTTTCACTGTCGGCAATTACTATTTTAACGGGATCGGCCATGTCTGCGTGGATTATGGCAAAGTGCTGCAGAAAGGGTTTGCCGGTGTTATTCAGGAAGCGGAAGAAGCGAAAGCGGCATTGACGCCGCTGGATCCGGAATCCATCAAGAAGCAGCAGTTCTACGATGCCGTTATTATTTCGTATCGGGCAGCGATTCATTATGCCAACCGCTATGCCGATCTGTGCAGCCAGCTGGCAGCGAAGGAAAGCAATGCCGCCCGCAAAGCGGAATTGACACAGATTGCCGCCAACTGCCGCCACGTTCCGGAACATCCGGCAACCACGTGGTGGGAAGCTTGCCAGTCCTTCTGGTTCGTACAACTGATTTTGCAGATCGAATCCAGCGGTCATTCTATTTCGCCGGGCCGTTTTGATCAGTATATGTATCCGTTCCTGGCGGCTGATACGAGTATCAGCCATGATTTTGCACAGGAACTCCTGGATAACATCTGGATCAAATTCAATGATTTGAATAAAACGCGGGATGATGTATCCGACCAAGCGTTTGCGGGATATGCATTATTCCAGAATATCCAGTGCGGCGGTCAGAATGAAGACGGTATCGATGTGACCAATCCGCTTTCTTACATGATGATCGATGCCGGTGCCCATGTGGCTATGGCGGCACCGTCCTTTTCCATCCGGTACTGGAACAAGACCCCCGATGAATTCTTGTACCGGGCTTGTGAACTGGTTCGTCTCGGATATGGCTATCCGGCTATGTACAATGACGAAGTCATTATCCCGGCACTGGAAAACCGCGGGATCAATTTGAAGGATGCCCGCAACTACTGCATCATCGGCTGCGTAGAACCGCAGGTTCCTCATAAGACCGATGGCTGGCATGATGCGGCTTTCTTCAATATTGCCAAGGTCCTCGATGTTACGCTCCATAACGGTCGCAGCGGCAAGACGCAGTTAGGGCCTAAGACCGGAGAAATGAAAGATTTCCAGAACCTGGGCAGCTTAATGGTAGCCTATAAAAAACAGATGAGTTATTTTGTACGGCTCCTAGCTGAAGCGGATAACTGTGTCGATTTTGCTCATATGGAACGCTGCCCGCTGCCGTTTGAATCCGCGTTGGTAGATGACTGTATCGGACGCGGCAAGAGCGTGCAGGAAGGCGGTGCTATTTATAACTTTACCGGTCCGCAGGCCTTTGGTGTTGCCGATAACGGCGACTCTTTCGCGGCGATCCAGAAACACGTATTCGAAAATAAAGAAGTTACAATGGCGCAGTTAGCGGAAGCGATGGATCACAACTTCGGCTGTGATGATGCGACAGGAAAGATGAATCAATGGTTTGGCACGGGCGGCGGTCAGAGCTGCGGTAGTGATGCCAATATGGATGAACGCCAGATATATGAAGCCGTAAAACGTATTTTGAGTGCCAACGGCAATATTGACATTGACGAACTGCAGCGGGATCTTAAAACCGGAACGGCAAATTGTACAGCTCCGGCGAATACAGGAGATGCAGCGCAATATCAAAACATCAAACGCATTATGGAAAATACAACGTGGTTCGGCAATGATGATGATTTTGTCGATCAGATCACACGGGAAGCCGGACAGATTTATGCCCGTGAAGTGGAAAAATACAAGAACCCTCGCGGTGGTCAATTCCAAGCCGGCTGCTATCCGGTATCGGCGAACGTGCTTTTCGGTAAAGATGTAGCACCGCTTCCGGATGGACGTCTTGCCTGGACCCCGCTGGCCGACGGTGTATCCCCGCGTGCCGGCTGTGATACGAATGGTCCTACGGCGGCAGCGATGTCTGTAGCGAAACTGGGACATGAAATCTTCTCCAATGGTACCTTGTATAATCAGAAATTCAGTCCGTCTGCGCTGGCCGGAGATGACGGCTTGAAACGGTTTGAAGCCATGTGTCGAGCGTATTTCGAAAATAAGGGAATGCATGTACAGTTCAACGTAATCGACAGAGCTACGCTCCTTGATGCACAGCAGCATCCGGAAAATCATAAGGATCTGGTTGTCCGGGTTGCCGGGTATAGTGCACAATTTATTTCCCTGGCCAAAGAAGTGCAGGATAATATTATTTCCAGAACGGAACATACATTTTGATTCCCTGTGCGGATCATACCCGTGAGAAAGGGAGGATATGATGGAAATTCAATACCAAACAGAGGGCGATATCTTTGATATCCAGCGATTCTCACTGAATGATGGTCCCGGGATCCGAACAATCGTATTCCTGAAGGGCTGCCCCCTTTCCTGCTGGTGGTGCAGCAATCCGGAATCGCAGCGACGCAGACCGGTTGTCATGTACAATGAAGCGGAATGTCTGCATTGCAGACGTTGTGAAAGTGCTTGCAAGCAGCAGGCCGTTATGTTTACCGAGGACGGCACGCGGCATTTTTCTTATGACAAATGCATCGGCAGCGGGGATTGTGCTGCCGTGTGCCCGTCTCAGGCGCTGGTCATGAAGGGCAGTCGGATAACCGTTGGCAATTTGATCAGTGAACTGAAAAAAGAACGGTCTATGTTCCGGCGTTCCGGCGGCGGTGTTACCTTGTCCGGCGGTGATCCGCTGATGCAGATCGATTTTGCGGTGGAACTGCTTAAGGCATGTAAAGCGCAGGGCTGGAATACGGCAATCGAAACGGAATGTTGTGCCGAACGAGAAGATATACTGCGGGCCGTTCCGTATATTGATCATATCATGGTCGATATCAAGCATATGGATGAAGAAAAGCACCGTACATTTACGGGTGTTTCCAATCGGCTGATCTTAGAAAATATCAAGGCCGTTGCCGCTTTTTCACCTATCACGATACGGGTGCCGGTGATTCCTCATGTGAATAATACGGAAAAGGAAATTGGCGATATTGCCCGTTTTGCTGCTACCTTGCCTAACGTCCAATGTGTCAATCTGCTGCCGTATCATTCGCTGGGTGAGAATAAATATAACATGCTCGGGCGCGAATATAAAATGAATCGCCTGAGTGCGAAACCGCTGGACAATGCAGCGTTAGAAAAGTATCGTTCCCTTGTGGAACAAGCAGGTGTGCCTTGTAGAATAGGCGATGAATCCTAAAGGAGGGACATTCATGGATCAGGAATTATTAGAAAAAGTGATGAACCAGGTAAAGGCGGAACTGAATACTGCCGGCGAACAAAGTAGCAGTAAGGGGGATGCTTCCGGGATCAATCACGCAACAGGCAGAACAGAGTTTGTAGGGACATCGGTAGGCGATACGATAGGATTGGTTATTGCCAGCGTAGATCCGATGCTCAAAGATTCGATGAAATTGGGAAAATTCCGTTCGATCGGAATTATCGGCGGACGTACGGGAGCAGGTCCGCAGATCATGGCGGTAGATGATGCGGTCAAAGCAACGAATACAGAAATTATTTCTGTTGAAATGCCGCGTGATACGAAAGGTGGTGCCGGACACGGCTCCTTGATCATCATCGGGGCGGAAGATGTATCCGATGCTCGCCGTGCGGTAGAAACGGCACTTTCCGTATTACCGAAATATTTTGGCGATGTATACGGCAATGAAGCCGGACATTTGGAATTCCAATACTCCGCTCGTGCCAGTTATTGCTTGGAAAAAGCAATGGGTGCCAAATTTGGCAAGGCCTTCGGCATGACTTGTGCCGGACCGGCAGCCATCGGTGTCGTGTTGGCGGATACGGCGGTCAAAGCGGCGAATGTCGAAGTTGTCGGCTATTCGTCTCCGTGCAATGGCGGTACCAGCTATTCCAACGAAGTTATCTTATGTTTCAGCGGTGATTCCGGTGCGGTACGGCAGGCGGTCAAGGCAGCTATCGCGGTAGGCAAAAAACTGTTGGGGGCACTCGGCAGCGAACCTAAGTCTACAACGACACCGTACATTTAGGTACAACTATTACAGAAAATTATAAACTGGAGGAATTATCATGACAAATGAAGCATTAGGTATGGTTGAAACGAAAGGCCTTGTAGGCTCCATTGAAGCAGCGGATGCAATGGTAAAAGCTGCGAATGTAACTTTAATAGGATATGAAAAAATCGGTTCCGGATTGGTAACCGTTATGGTACGCGGTGATGTAGGCGCTGTTAAAGCGGCTGTTGATGCCGGTGCTGCGTCGGCTAAAATCGTCGGTGAAGTTGTTTCTGTCCACGTTATTCCTCGTCCCCATACGGATGTAGAAAAAATCCTGCCGCATTTGGACTAGGTCGTCGATGAGGTGATATTTTGGATATCAACGGAAATGAGTTCAAAGAAATGGTCATGCGTATTGTGCGGCAGGTCTTACAAGAACAACAACATTCGGCGCGCCGATTGTACATCGTCTTTGAGGATTCCTTTGATGTTCGTTATGATACCTTCTTGCGTTCTCTTACAGGAGACTATGAGGTCTGCGCTGTTGTCCCCGATCACTGGCCGGGGTCTCCTTTGGCACAGCGTATCACGGATTCCTGTACGTGTTGTAAGCTGATAGGCCGGACGGCGTCAGTGGATCTAGCTGTATCCGATTCACTGACCGTTTATCCGGTAGCCTCGCGGAACGGTATTGTCAAGGCGGCGCTGGGCATCTGCGATACCTTTGAAACGCAGTGGTTTCAACGATGTTTGTCAGCAGGAGCAGCGGTGCGCCTGTTGTTGTCGGGACTGGAACCGTTTACGGGAAACGAACCGAAACCGTACAGAGAACGAATCTTATCCTATTACCGCATCTTATTGACGTATGACGTAGAAATCGGTTTTTGGGAAACCTTGGAACAGCTGTCTGATGCCCGTTTTCAGGCACTGCCGGGGGAACCTCACGATACCGTACCTGTTCGGGCGGTCCGTACGCCGGGGCGGCAGATCATTACGGCTGCCGATATAGCCGGATACGCCGCGGGGAGCAAGGTATCGATTTCTGCAGAAACGATTATTACTGCTTTGGCACGAGAACGGGCAGCAGATAAAGACATTCAATTTGTAACTAGGTAAAGAGGCAGGTGAGTACAAGTGGAACAATCTTTAGGACTAGTCGAAGTACGAGGATTGAGCGGAGCGATCGCGGCAGCCGATGTTATGGTCAAAGCGGCTAATGTGACACTCGTCGAACTGGAAAGTGCCCGCGGCAGCGGGATGATGACGGTAAAAGTACGCGGCGACGTAGGTGCTGTCAAAGCGGCGGTGGAAGCCGGCAGTGCGGCGGCGATTGCCTGCGGTGCGTTTGTTTCTGCCGATGTTATTGCCCGGCCCATTGCCAGTACGGAAACGATGTTCCTTGATCCGTCCAGACGGCGTGAACGACCGATGTTTTACAACAGCCGGATGATGCCGGCAGCCGTCGCGGATTCTCCTGCGGGCTCACCGCAGCCGGCAGAACCACAATCCGATCCGACAGCCCGTGAGGCGGCAGCGGAAACCGTGTCTGACACAGTGGCTGCGGCAGATTTGAAAACGAAAGAGATAGCGGAACCAGAAAAGACGGTCACAGAAGAAGCAAGTGCTTCTCCGCAAGAAACAAAGGCAGTACCGGTAACACCCGTAAAAAAAACACGGAAAGGCAAGACAACGGCTAAACGCCGAAACACTTCGAAAAAAACGCAGGATGAATAGTAAAGAAGGGATTCGATCATGAAAATTGCAAAAGTAACAGGATCCGTCGTTTCAACCAAAAAGGAAGAAGCTTTAGTGGGATCTAAGCTCATGATTGTCCAATTTGAATCGAGTACAGGTGCTGCATACGGCAATGAAGAAGTTGCCGTTGATTACGTAGGTGCCGGAGTCGGTGAACTCGTACTGGTAGCCAGCGGATCCGCTGTACGTACGCGAGATGCAAATCATGAAAAGCCGGTAGATTTGGCTATCGTCGGCATTATTGATTACGTGAATTAGACGGTGCGATAGTACTTCGCCTGCTGCATGATATATATCATAAGGAGGAATAAAAAATGGCAAATGAAGCATTGGGAATGGTAGAAACAAAAGGCCTGGTCGGCTCTATTGAAGCTGCCGATGCGATGGTAAAAGCTGCCAATGTATATTTGATAGGGTATGAAAAAATCGGTTCGGGACTGGTAACGGTCATGGTCCGCGGTGATGTGGGAGCTGTCAAGGCTGCCGTTGATGCGGGGGCTGCTTCGGCGAAAGCCGTGGGACAGGTCGTATCCGTCCATGTTATTCCTCGTCCGCATGCGGATGTGGAAAAGATCCTGCCCCATTTGGCACAAGAAACTCCGGATACAACAAAAACGGAGTAGGAAAAAAAGGCAATTTACGTGTATGTTATAAATTGCCGTATAGGAAGGGGCATTTGCAATAATGGAGGAGCAAGATTTATTTGATCGTATTACAGCACGGATACAAGGTAAGGTCATTCAATACGATAAAGGAAAAATCAAAGTAGGTGTATCCAACCACCACGTACATGTGAGCCGTGCGGATCTGGATGTATTATACGGTGCGGATTATGCATTGACCCAAAAAAGCAAGCTGGGCCAGCCGGGACAATTTGCGGCAAAGGAAACAGTGACCTTGAAAGGGCCGAAAGGCGAATTTAAAATGTGCGAATTTTAGGGCCTATCCGCCAACAAAGTCAAGTGGAAATCAGTAAGACCGATAGTTTTCGCTTGGGCATCGCGGCTCCGATTACCCTATCGGGTCATCTGGAAGGGACGCCGGGCATTACGCTCATCGGTCCCCGCGGTTCGGTGGAATTGCCGCAGGGTGTTATTATTGCCAAGCGGCATATCCACATGACTCCGGCACAGGCTGCAGAACGGGGACTCCATGATAATCAAATCGTATCCGTTGAAACCTTCGGGGAACGGCAAGGGATGCTGGGTGATGTGGTTATCCGCGTATCGGAAGCTTCGGCCTTGGAAATGCATGTCGATGTGGATGAAGCCAATGCTTGTTCATTAAAGAATAAAGACTATGTCATGATTTGCCCGTAGTGTTACGAAGTGAGAGGCGCATAGGATGATGGAAAATAAGTTGCTGGCAGAATTTGCCGAATTGGTACGAAGCGGACAGACGAAGCCGTTTACAGGTCCTTTGAAAGCAGGCGTCGATCTGGGAACCGCCAATATCGTGTTGGCCGTTGTAGATAGTCATAACCAACCGGTGGCCGGAATGACGACACCCTCGAAGGTCGTCAAGGACGGTATTGTCGTTGATTATGTAGGGGCCGTGCATGCTGTCCGGGCTATGAAAAATACATTAGAACAAAAGCTCGGTGTGGAACTGACAAAGGCTGCTACGGCCATACCGCCGGGCATTATAGAGGGCAATATACGCTGTATTGCCAACTGTGTGGCCGGAGCCGATTTTGAAGTGACGAATATCATTGACGAACCTACGGCTGCCGCTACGGTACTGGGTATACGGGACGGAGCGGTTGTCGATGTAGGCGGCGGCACGACGGGAATCAGTATACTGCATGACGGCGAGGTCATTTTTACGGCCGATGAAGCTACCGGAGGTACCCATATGTCTTTGGTATTGGCCGGTTACCACGGCATCGATTTTGATGCGGCAGAGAAAATGAAATTGGATCCGGCCCAGGAGGCGGATGTATTTCCTGTGATCAAGCCGGTAGCCGAAAAAATGGCATCTATTGTCGAGCGGTTTATTTCCGGTCATCCTGTTTCCGATATCTACGTTGTCGGCGGCGCGTGCTGCTTTACACAATTTGAAGACGTATTTGAAAAGCAATTGCACATTCCTGTATGGAAGCCTAATGATTGCTTGTTTGTTACCCCGTTAGGCATTGCCATGAACGGATAAAAGAATAAATGGGAGGGTGAATGATGAGTACCAATATTGATCCTGAAGTTATGCGGACATTGGTTTCGCAGGTCATAAAAGAATTAAAGGAAAATGGGGCGGGAACGAGCTGTCCTGCACCGGCAGCAGCGTCCAGCCTATATGGCGTATTTCCGACGATGGGCGAATGCATTGATGCATCGGCAAAGGCACAAGAACTATTGTTGTTCCAGACGCCGGCGGTACGCCAAAAATGGGTGGAAGTTATCCGCAGGACCTGTCTGGATAAACGGAATATGGAAATGATGTCCCGGATGGCCGTAGAAGAAACCGCTATCGGGCGGTATGAAGACAAAATCATTAAAAATACGGCAGCAGCCCAGTATACACCGGGTATTGAAGACTTGACGACAGATGCACGGACCGGCGGCCACGGTATTACTTTATTTGAATATTGTCCGTTCGGCGTTATCGGTTCCATTACACCGACGACCAATCCGACGGAAACGATTATCAACAATTCCATTTGTATGATTGCCGGCGGCAATACGGTGGTATTCAGTCCGCATCCGCGTGCCCGCAAGACTTCGGCATTTTTGGTGCAGACACTGAATCGGGCACTGGAAAAATCAGGCGCACCGGCCAATATGATCACCATGGTGCAAAATCCTTCTATCGAAGCAACCAATGAAATGATGGCCAGCCCCAAGGTTCGCATGCTCGTAGCGACAGGGGGTCCGGGAATTGTCAAGACCGTGTTATCTTCCGGCAAAAAGGCAATCGGTGCCGGACCGGGAAATCCGCCGGTCGTAGTAGACGAAACCGCCAATATCGAACAGGCGGCCAAAGATATTGTGGCAGGCAGTTCATTTGATAATAACGTGCCGTGTATTGCCGAAAAAGAAGTCTTTGCCGTGGATTCTATTTTTGACTATCTCCTGATCAATATGAAAGGTGCCGGAGCTTATGAGATCAAAGACCGGGAAACGATAGAAAAATTGTGGAACGTGGTTTCTAAGGAAAAGGGCGGTCCTAAAGTCGAATTTGTCGGTAAATCTGCGCAATATATCTTGGATAAAATCGGTATTCAAGTAGATGATTCTATTCATCTCATTATTATGGAAACAAACAAGGATCATCCCTTTGTACAAACGGAAATGATGATGCCTATTTTACCGCTGGTCCGCTGTGACAACGTGGATCAGGCCATCGAATGGGCCTATGAAAGCGAACATGGCAATCGGCACAGTGCCATGATGCATTCTACTAATATTGCCAAATTGAGTAAGATGGCAAAATTGCTGCAAACGACTATTTTTGTAAAAAACGGCCCGTCCTTTGCCGGTCTCGGTATCGGCGGAGAAGGCTATCCTACTTTTACCATTGCCGGTCCGACAGGAGAAGGACTGACCAGTCCTAAATCCTTCTGCCGCCGCCGGGAATGCGTCTTGAAGGACATGTTTAATATCCGTTGATAAGGAGGAAACTTATGGCCGAATGTCAAATTGTTACAAAAGTCGTTACAGGCATTCATTCGCTGACCATGCTGCGGACCTATCGGAAAGAACGGATATTGATTATTTGCGATCGATTTCTGCGTGATAATGGCAGTATTGCGCGCATAACGGAAGAACTGGATCCCAGCAATACTGTGTCTATTTTTGCGGATACGGTACCGGACCCGACCTTGGAGGTCATTGCCAGCGGGGTTACCATGGCAGCCGGCATGCAGCCTACGATCCTCATCGGTTTCGGCGGCGGAGCAGCTATCGATACGGCCAAAGGCATTATCTATTTCTCCTTATTTGGCAAGGTCGTAACCCATAAACCGTTCTTTATCGCAATTCCGACAACGAGCGGCACCGGTTCGGAAATGACAGCTTTTGCTGTACTGACTGATGCGCAGACCCGGCGCAAACTGCCGATCATAGATGATACTTTGTATCCGGATTTGGCCATCTTAGATCCCCATCTGGTCTTGTCGGTACCGCCGTCAGTTACGGCCAATACGGGATTCGATGTGATTACCCATGCTATCGAAGCGTATGTTTCCGTATCGGCCTCGAATTTTACCGATGGGGTAGCTTGCAAAAGTTTTGAACTGGCGCTGCAGTCTTTGCCGGTTTGCTATCATGACGGAGGAAATATAACCGCTCGCAAAATGATGTTGTCTGCATCGAATATGGCCGGCATGGCCTTTAATCTGAGCGGACTGGGAATGGCACACAGCTTGGCACATACGCTGGGAGGCATGTTCCATGTTCCGCATGGACTGGCCTGTGCGATGTTCCTGCCGGCTAGTATTACGTATAACAGCTGTTTATCTGAGGTAAAAGAAAAATATGCTGACTTAGCATATAAAGTCGGCATCGCTCCGCGATCCCTGACGCACGATGGAGCGGTGGCGGCACTGCGTGCCGTATTGCTGGCACTCATGGATAATATGGACATGCCGAGACACGTATCCGCATTGCCTGAATCCATACCGCAGCAGCACTATGAAGAAGAAATATCTCTTATGGCGCAAAATGCGCTGCAAGACCGATGTTTGCCGGAAAATCCAGTGCTGCTTACCTATGCGGCAGCCGTACGTATTTTCCATGAAATCTATTAAAACACAATCTAGCTCCTATATATAGTACGAAAGCCGGAGTTACGCCGCCAAGGACGTAACTCCGGCTTTTGTTTGTGGTTGCTATGAGATTAAAAATATTTCAATCTATTAAAGCGGGTACGCCGATACGGCAGGATAATGCGTCTCATACATAACGTTGTTGGAAAGAGAGTTGACTTATATGATAGACTTGTATTTTCCGTTGCGATGGAATATACATACTATGCATTTGTTTTTCAATCAAACATTACAGTTACTTCGTACCGCATCAGCAGTGGGTGTTACGGATGTAGTTTTAGCACCGGATATTCCTTATGGGGAACGGACGCCTTCTTGGAAGACAATTTTGTCATATGTACAATTATTACAGGAAAAAGCTAATGGTGATGGGATTCCCATTCAACTTTATGCGGGAGCAAATATGGCGTTGGATTCTTCCATTTGGGAGTTTTTGCATGAGGGAAATACCGATTATTGCGTAAATAATGGACACTATGTATTAGTGTCTTTAGATACTTCTCTTGTTGATATATCACGGTCTGAAATGATTTTATATGAGGTTATGCTGAAAGGATTTATTCCTATCATTGTACATCCGGAACGAGTTCCTTTTTTTGTAAAGCATCCTAAACAGGTATTAAAATTAATGCATCGCGGCGTATTGATCCAATGTGATATAGATAGTTTTATGGGTATGCGGGGACAGCGGATTTGTAAGACCGTTGTTGCTTTTGCAAAGAGACACATGGTTACTTGTTTAGGGAGCGGTCTTTCTTGTCGGAAGGGAAATTATCCGGAGGCTGCTCAGGCTAAAAAGGCGATAGCGGACATTGATTCAACAGGGGATGTGTGGGATGCCTGTATGGTATATGGGGAAAGCGTATTGCATGATAAAATTTTTTATCCCTTTCTGCCGGCGTATTGGGAGATACAGCACTCTGCATTGTTTTTTTAATGTTTAATTATATGTAGCGTAGTTGCCGTCTGATGAGAACGTTGTCTGTGTTTGTATATAGTTAAAGCATCAGGCGGCAGCGAGGTAATATTGCATGGCAGTACAAGGCAGGTTTATAAGGATTGTGCCGATGTATAGTTTTTGTATTTTTTTTTGTGCAAATGAACAATTGTCTATTATCGATAAGAATGTTACACTTAGTAAAATTGAATAACAAATTTTTACGACGACGGGGTCATGATACCATGATTTGCGTCGTTTTTTTATGGAAAAAATGAATGCCGAGGGGGAATCAGGATGGTTGAAATCAAGGCAATTATCAGGAGAGAGAAATTTGATTTAGTGAAACAGCAACTGGCGGAAAAAGGCTTTAACGGCTTGACTCACTGGCATGTGATGGGCCGCGGAAAGCAAAAGGGGGTTGTCATAGACGGAGTTTGTTATGATGAACTGCCGAAGGAAATGGTGTACCTCGTCGTGCAGGATGAGGATAAAACGGAGGTTGTCACGACGATTATTCATACAGCCAAAACCCTACCCAAAGGGAAGGCCGGAGACGGACGGATTTTTGTCCGCCGGATCGATGAAAGTTATACGATCAGTACACAGCTGATGTAAGCAGAAAAGCAGCGGCGTGTGGCAGCCGTCGGGGGCGGTTTGTGTGATTGTACAATCGTATTGGAAAAATGTAAAAAACAGAGTGTCCGGCCATATGGATTTCTCACATAGGAAAGAAGAAGGCAGCCTTTGCATGGAAGAAGCATACGGTATGGCGTATTGCATATACCGATAGAGATTGAGGGGATTCGGAGAGGGGCGATTATGTTGGGCGATACGTTGTTTTTGCAATTTATACAGCAGCTTATCAACGGAATATCACTGGGGAGTATATATGCGTTGATTGCCTTGGGGTATACGATGGTGTACGGGATTATGAAATTGATCAATTTTGCGCATGGCGATGTGTATATGGTGGGGGCCTATGTTGGATTTTTTGCTGCGACAGCTGTTAGGCTGCCGTTTTTTCCATCCATATTGCTGGCAATGGTGGTTACGGGTATTTTGGGGATGGCCGTAGAGCGATTGGCCTATAAGCCGCTGCGGCACAGTCCTAAAATAGCCATTTTGACGACGGCTATCGGGGTCAGTTTATTTTTGGAGTATACGACCATGCTGGTACTGACTCCGCAGCCGCGGACGTTTCCGCCGCTTTTGCCGGAGACGATTTACACGGTCGGCGGATTGATCGTATCTTTTCAGCAGCTGGTTATTTTAGTGGTATCCATTATCTTGATGATCTTATTAACGTATGTGGTGAACCGTACCAAAATGGGAAAAGCCATGAGAGCGGTCTCTTATGACCCCGATGCGGCACAGCTGATGGGTATCAATGTAGATAAGACGATTTCCTTTACGTTTTTTGTGGGTTCCAGTTTGGCCGGTGCCGCCGGTGTGCTGGTCGGTATTTATTATAACTCCATCGAACCGCTTATGGGCATCATGCCGGGGATGAAGGCCTTCATTGCGGCGGTGCTCGGCGGGATCGGCATTATTCCCGGGGCCATGGCCGGCGGTCTTATCCTGGGTATTGTCGAGGCGCTGATCAGCGGTTTTATTTCTTCTACCTTCCGCGATGCTGCGGCATTTGCTATTTTAATTATCATTTTACTTATTAAGCCGACAGGCCTCTTGGGCAAAAATGAACACGAGAAAGTGTAGGCGATGATAATGATAAAAAGACTACGTAAACAAGATGCGATATTTCTCCTTATTTCTTTTGTTGTTTTTGCGGCATTCCAATTCTTGATTTCTGAACGGATATTGAGTTCGTTTTGGCGGCTGAATATTGCCGTTATCTGCCTGAATATTATTCTGGCCTCCAGCCTCAATCTGATCAACGGCGTAACGGGCCAGTTTTCTCTGGGACATGCCGGCTTTATGGCGGTGGGTGCCTATGTGTCCGCTGTGTGCACGATGTTCTTTCATTTGCCCTTTATCTGCAGTATCCTTGCCGGGGCGGCAGCGGCCGGCGTGCTGGGATTTTGCATCGGCGTGCCGACACTTCATTTGCAGGGCGATTATCTGGCGATTGCCACCCTGGGGATGGGGGAAATCATCCGGATCACGATTCTCAACATCCCGCAGGTCGGCGGTGCGTCGGGGATGTCGGGGATCCCGACGGAAACGACCTTTACTTGGTTGTTTTTCTGCATGATCGTGACACTTTTCGTGCTGAAGAATATCATTAACTCCAATCAAGGGCGGGCCTGTTTATCGGTCCGGGAAAATGATATTGCCGCCTCGGCTATGGGAATCAATACGACGGAGTTCAAGGTATTTGCTTTTACGGTTGCCTCTATCTTTGCCGGTTTGGCAGGCGGTTTATTTTCTCATTATTTCGGCATCGCCCATCCGTCCAGTTTTACCTTTATGCGGTCCTTCGATATCATGACCATGGTCGTGCTGGGGGGCTTGGGGAGTTTGTCCGGTTCTATCATCGGGGCTGTTATTTTGACGTTTATTGCAGCGGCCATGCAGAGCTATCCGGAATATCGCATGATCGTCTACGCCCTGCTCCTGATCATACTCATGCTGTATCGCCCGAATGGCATATGCGGGGATAAAGAGTTGGTCAGCGTTATTCTAGGCAGGTTTAAAAAGGGAGGGAAGCATGATGGAACCGTTGCTGAAAACAAGTAATTTGTCGAAATCGTTCGGCGGTATTAAGGCTGTTCAGGATTTTAATATCTATTTACATTCGGGAGAGCTGGTCGGTTTGATCGGACCGAACGGAGCCGGAAAAACGACGGCTTTCAATCTGCTGACCGGCGTGTATACTCCGACGACGGGAACCATTACGTTTGACGGCAAAAGTCTTGTCGGCTTGAAACCGTATAAAATTACCAAGCTGGGAATCGCCCGGACATTTCAGAATATCCGGTTATTTGATAAGTTGACGGTACTCGACAATGTAAAATTGCCTATCATTACCATATCAAGTACACCTTGCCCGAAGCGATTCTGCGCATCGGCCGGTATGGATCAGAGGAAGAATTGGTAGAAAAAAAGGCCATAGAACTGCTTTCTATTTTCAATTTGACCGATAAAAAGGAGGAATTGGCCTCCAACCTACCGTATGGCCAGCAGCGGCGCCTGGAAATCGCCCGGGCACTGGCGGTGCAGCCCAAATTACTGCTGCTCGATGAACCGGCGGCCGGGATGAATCCGCAGGAAACCAAGGAATTGATGGATATGATCCGCTGGATCCGAAAAACGTTTGCCTTGACGATCCTTTTGATCGAGCATGATATGTCTCTGGTCATGGGCATTTGTGAACGTATTTACGTGCTGGAATTCGGCAAAATGCTGGCTCATGGGACTCCGGATGAAATCAAGTCCAATACGGAGGTCATTAAAGCCTATTTGGGAGAGGAGGTATAGTCGTATGCCTATGCTGCAGTTGGAAGATATCAATGTATATTATGGAGCGATTCATGCGCTTAAGGGAATTACGTTGTCTGTAGAAGAAGGACAAATCGTCAGCCTCATCGGAGCAAACGGTGCCGGCAAAACGACGACGCTGCGCACGATTTCCGGACTCCTTCGGTCTAAAACGGGAGGAATTACGTTTTTTGACAAACCGCTCCAAAAAAAAAGTGCGGAATATATTGTTTGCAGCGGGATTTCCCATTGTCCCGAGGGACGGCGGATCTTTGCGAATATGACGGTCAGCGAAAATTTGGAAATGGGAGCGTTTACCCGCAAAGATAAAAAGGAAGTGGCGGCAACGCTCCAAACGGTATATGAACATTTTCCCCGCTTGAAGGAACGCATGTTTCAAATGGCCGGAACTTTATCAGGCGGGGAACAGCAGATGCTGGCCATGGGCCGGGCGCTCATGAGCAAGCCTAAGCTGCTTCTGCTCGATGAACCCTCCATGGGGCTGGCACCTCTGCTGGTAAAGGAAATCTTTACGATTATCAAGGAGATCCATGAAATCGGCACTACAGTCCTGCTGGTGGAACAAAATGCCCGCATGGCATTATCTATTTCCGACTATGCCTATGTGCTGGAAACCGGAAAGATATCGCTGCAGGGAGAAGCGCGGGCCTTATCGGAAAGCGAAGATGTAAAAAAAGCCTATCTAGGCGGATGATAGCAGCCTGTTCCTTGCGTTTTCCAAGGGATTGCGGGTGTGATTGGTGATTTTTATGTTTTTTCATGGCAAGGGTATTCATGTAATACTACATTATTATATTTTTTCTCTGGGATGAGCCTTCAAAGGCATATGCAGAGGACCTATACGGGGGAGGAACGAGCATGAAAAAATTTACATTGAGCAAGTGTGTATTGACCGCAATAACCATACTATCCATGGCGGCCATACTGACCGGATGCGGCGGTTCAGAGGGGAACAAAGCAGATACGATCAAACTGGGAGCCAATCTTGAACTTACAGGCAACAGCGCATCGTACGGGGCATCCGCCAAAAACGGCATTGAAATGGCTGTTAAGGAAATCAATGACAACGGCGGTCTTTTGGGAAAAAAAGTAGAAGTCGATTTTGCGGATAACCGCAGTGAAGCAACGGAAGCAGCCAATGCCATGCAGAAATTACTGGATGACAAGGTCGATCTGATTGTCGGACCGGATACTTCCAGCGGTGTTCTGGCGTGTGTCAGTACGGCGGATAAGGAAAAAATACCGCTGTTGACGCCGTTTGGCACGAATCCCGATATCACGGTGGATCCGGCAACGAAACAGGTCCGTCCCTATGTCTTCCGCGCTGCCTTTATCGATACCTTCCAGGGGAAAGTCATGGCGACCTTTGTCACCAACCAGCTGCATGCTAAAACCGCCGCTGTATATGTAGACAATTCCAGCGATTATTCGAAGGGGCTGCAGAAGTTCTTCGTAGAAGAATTCCAGAAATCGGGCGGCAACGTGGTAGCGTCAGAAGCCTATTTGCAAAAGGATACGGATTTCAAAGCGGCTTTGACGAAAATCAAAGCGGCTAATCCGGATGTCATCTTCGTACCGGGCTATTACCAGGAAGTCGGGATGATCATCAAACAGGCCCGTGAAATGGGGATTACACAGCCGATCGTCGGCGGGGATGGTTGGGATAGTTCTAAATTAGCGGAAATAGCAGGTGCGGCTAATTTGGAAAACTGCTACTTTGCCAATCATTATTCAGCCGATGATACGTCGGAAAAGGTAAAAACTTTTGTTGCCAATTACCAAAAAGCATACAATCAAAAAGCCGATGCACCGGCAGCGCTAGCTTATGACAGCGTCATGATCGTTGCGAAAGCAATCAAAGATGCCAACAGCATTGATAAAGATAAAGTAAGAGAAGCCTTAGGCAAGATAAAAGATTTTGATGTAGTAAGCGGCAAAATCACCTTTAACGAATTCCATGATCCCGTTAAATCAGCGGTCATCCTGACCTTTAAAGGCGGACAGCAAGCATTTGTAACTAAAATTGCACCTTGAGTGAAGCAGTAGATAGTAAATAGGCTTAACACACCGAGGCACGGCGGCTTTCATCAGCTGCCGTGCTTCGGCGTGTTTTTGTTTCTCCATCATGGAGGGGACGTTGTTTTTTAGGAGACTTGCCGTACTTGTTTTTGTATTATAATTGAACTTAAGTTCAGTATTATACTCCTTTAGGGAAAGGAAACAGACAGATGGCGCAGGTGTTGAAGGAAGAAAGCAAAAATAAAATATATCAGATGACAAAAGCTTCCTGGCAGAGAGGACATATTAGATGCAAAACGTTTGCATCTAGTTGACGATTTTTTGATTTCATGCTAAAATGACTCTTATATTGCGAATGCAAATTATTTGCAATTAAGATCAAGGAGGTACATAGTAATGAGAAAATGGATCGTACTGGTTATCAGTGCACTATTGGCAGTCGGGCTGCTGACGGCTTGCAGTACCGATAAAATACCGGAAGAAACGTCTTCTTCCAAAGTGAAGGTGGCGGTCACGTTTGATGCGATGCGGGAATTTGTACATGCCGTAGGCAAAGACAAAGTCGAAATCGTCACTATGATTCCCGATGGAACCGAACCGCATGGGTTTGAACCTACGATACAAACAGTAAAACAATTGGGGACGGCCCGCTTGTTTGTATACAATGGTCTGGGAATGGAACCTTGGGTAGAAAAAGCGGTGCAAAGCGCCGGAAATAAGAACTTGATCATAGTGGAGGCATCTAAGGGAATTAGACCGATCTCATTGACCGATACAGAGGAAATACAAGAACACGGCCAATATGATCCCCATTCCTGGCTGAGCCTCGAAAATGCGCAGATCGAAGTGAAAAATATTGCCGATGCACTGGCAGAAGCGGATCCTGACAATGCGGATTTCTACCAAACGAATGCAACGGACTATACGGCACAGCTGCAGCAGCTGGAGGAGGAATATGCTCGTAAATTCCAAGCCCTGCCAAACAAGCAATTTGTCACGGGGCACGCCGCGTTTGCCTATTTGTGCCGTGATATGGGACTGCAGCAAAACAGTGTTGAATCCGTATTTGCCGATGGAGAACCGAGTACGCAGCAACTGGTCCGTTTGACGGAATATTGCCGTCAGCACCATGTAAAAACTATTTTGTCGAAGACATGGTCAGCCCGAAAACCTCACAAACCCTGGCTGACGAAGTAGGCGCCTCGGTCAAGCAGATACACACGATGGAAGCCAGTGAAGGCGGTGCCTCCTATCTCGACCGGATGAAAGAAAACTTGGATGAAATTTACAGCAGCCTGCAATAACCCCTGTCAGGGAGATGACTGTTGGGATACATCCGACTTATAGGTGCTGCCCAGGCTCTCTTGACGGGAGAAAACAGCGTACCTTTTTCAAGGAATAGGAGGACGCACCAAAAGACGACCATGCAGAAGCGGAAAGGTTTCTGCGTGGTCGTCTTTTTTACGGACGCGCGCTAGGTTGCCGAATAAGCAGATTTTTTGTCCTATTATTTTTTGATACCCTCATTACGGATCGCGCGTGCGGCACAGATTCGCAAGATAGTTACTTTTTCCGGAGGAATATGAACGTCTGTTTTGGGAATTACCGTAGTACACAGTTTTTCGTCCGAAGCGGTTACAATATGCTGCGGTTTCAGCAGGTCTTCTATATCCTTCAGTCCGTAGAAATCTTCGCCCCGGCTCCAGTCATGCCGGCTGTTGTACGGACAGGCATCCTGACAAGCGTCACAGCCGCATATCCAAGATCCGAGGTCTTTTTCCTCGAGCGTATCGGGAACTATGCCGCCGCCGAATGTCGTTAGGAACGATACGCAGGTAAGAGGATTCATCGTATACGGTTCAGACAAGGATTTTGTGGGACATGCCTGACGGCAAAGGGTACATTGTTCGGCACACGGTTTGATAGTGGGTGTATGAATATATTCACCTTCCTGGTCGATCAGATAGCCTTCCAGCATATAGTACGAGCCTTTTTCCCCATAAAAGAAATTATTTTTTCGAAAAATTCCCAGACCGGCTGCGACGGCTGCATGACGTAAAGGCATAATGCGGGCCGGAGCACCCTTTTCTCCGCCTTCAAAATGGATATGCTGTTCCTGCAGCCATGTCTCGAATTGCAATTTTTTCTGATGTGCCGGACTTTCCGGAACGGTATCCGGGGACAACATAAATGCTTTGGCGTATTTTCCCTGCAGGGACTTGAGATAGGTGTATTTTCCTAACCAGATGGTACAGATAACAACCGACTTGGCCCAAGGATGCAACTCCCGAAGCCGGGTAAAGGCGTTATAAAAACCATATACCTTTTTGCTTTCCGGGATTTTTTCCATTCGTTCCTCTATACGCATTTTGTACCCCGTCATCGCTTCGATAGGAATGATACCACACCCATCATAGCCACACGCTAATGCCGTCTGATGGATTTTTTCTGAAAGAATTTGATTCAACATAGGATCGCCCCTTTTCCTATTTACCAATTGCTGTCGTCAGCAGTTTAAAAATATCTTGCAGGTCTTGCCGCATTTTTTCAAATTGCTGGCAGTCTCCGCTGATTCGGAACAGCAGGAGCCGGCCTTCATACATGGTAAAGAGTATATCTGCAACTTTTACCGCTGTTTCTTCCGATATGCCGGAGTTCATGATGACCGCGGTAAATACGTTTTTCAATCGTTTCAGTGCTGCCGCATAGTGTTGGGCGATTTCTGGTTCCGCCATAGCCAGTTCTATTCCTACAACAGCAAACGGGCAGCCGTAATGAGAGCCGTCCCGTGCGGCATCGATCATAAAATCATATATTTTTTTGATAAAGACATCCCACGCCGTGTTGTTAGCGAATTCCTGTAATGTGGCGGTGACGGTTTGTTCATAATAAGTAATACAGGCAGCTGCGATATCTTTCTTGCTTTTAAAATAGAAGTAAAAGGAGCCTTTAGGTAAGGCCGCTTCCTTTAATATTTCGCTTATCCCTGTTGCATGGTATCCGCTGCGCCAAAATAATTTTGCGGCACAGACGATCAAATGGTTTTTCGACTGTTCTCCTTTTTTCACGGGCCTCTATCCCTCCTGGTTATTTGTTGATTTTTTCATTATAGACCTATCGGTCTGTTTTGTAAATAGACCAATAGGTCTATTTTTATATTTTCGCTATATACCGGGAGAGAGGCAGATTTTTTCTTCGTATATATCGTATTTTTTCAAATAAAAATAGGACTGTCGTTGAACAGCCCCGTTTTTATACACCGGATAGTATCGTTTATCTGGCCATGCTGAAAATAAATTCATAGAGCAATACGCCGAAGGAGCCGCCCAGGATAGGAGCTATCATAGGTACTAAGGCGTAGTCTGCCCAGTGGGCACATCCTTTGCCGTGAATCGGCATTACCGTGTAGGCAAGGCGAGGGCCCCAGTCACGAGCGGGGTTGATGGCATATCCCGTAAGACCACCGAGTGATTGACCGACGGCAACGATGATGCCGAAGATGTACAGATTTCCCATGCCGACGGCAAGTCCCATTCCTTGAGCCGGGTGCAGTCCGGCGGCGTTGGAGATACCCATGATCGAGAACAGCAGTACAAAGGTACCGACAAATTCGGTTAAGGAGTTCAGCGGAATATTGCGGACTGCCGGCTGCGTGCAGAAAATGCCTAATTTGGCATTGGGATCGCCTTCGGTTGCATTGAATTGATCACGGAAGAGGATTGAAACGAGTGCGGCGCCGCAAAAGGCTCCGGAGAATTGGGCGATCAGGTATCCGGGAACCATGCTCCAGGGGAAGAGGCCGCCGACGGCAAGACCTATAGTTACGGCAGGGTTAAAATGGCCGCCGGAAAACGGTCCGAAAATGTATACCGGGATCATAACGGCCAGGCCCCAGGCACAGGTTATCATGCAAAGACCGCCGCCTTTAAAGTTTGATTTGTTCAGCGTAACGTTGGCGACAACGCCGTTGCCGAGAAGAATTAGAATAAATGTACCTACAAATTCACATATGTACAAAAACATTTGAATACCTCCTTTAAATTAACTGCCTTATTATTTATAGGGTGCTGCCTGCTTTGCTTCCGCTATTTCCTTTGCATATTTTTCATCCCAGGGAAGTTTGTCATTTTCTTCTTTCAGGTACTCAAGCAGTTCCGGAATTCCTTCCCCGGTGATGGAATCTACATAAAAAATCTTTTTGCATCCCGTGAGCTCAAGCCATAGAGAAACCTGCGGCAGGTTGGCATAGGTATCGTGGATATGCGTGACAATGCCGATTACTTCGCGTGTGGCAAGAGAGACGATATTCGGACTATAGAGGGTATAGGCTTCTGCCGCGTTTACCAATAGACCGACGATATCCGCTTCATGTGAATAGACGATAAGGGCCCGGCCCAGTGCTGTATTTTCACAGTATTCGCCGGGGGTGTCAATGACTACATCTTCGTGTGTTATGTATTGGGTTTTATGATAGGTAATTCGGGAACCTTTTAGTGCTTGCGTTAATGTAGTCTTGCCGGCTCCGGTACGTCCTACCAGCATGATTTTTTTCATTCGGAACCTCCTTTCTTATTGACGGGAAGATTTTTTTTATGCTTTGGTGATGGGACAAACTTCGAAGCAGAGAACATGGGAAGCATACTCCAGTACTTTTTCCCAGGCAATGGTGACATCGGAAATAGAGCCGGTCACGACCAGGGTTCCGCTGAAACGGTCTACAAATCCCAGGGTAATTGCAGCGGATTTCAGTGCGATATCGGCGGTGATGATAGCGGTTTCATAGGGAGTCTGGCATAAGATGCCGATCGCTGCATTATGGTAATCGATGTTTGGGTCTAATCCCAGCTTGCGGTATAATATAGGATCGGGACTGGCAATGACATGAGCCAGTGTGATTTGTTTTCCCGGGACGCTTTCCATGATGATGCGAGAGGTTTTTTGCATGATATCTGACGTTGTAGTAAACTCCATGTGGGGTAAACTCCTTTCTTGTTGCTATGAGTGATGGTAATAGCTCCTATGTATTTATTGTAATGTCTTTTAAAAAACGCAACAAGGACGATGATTATTGTCTTTGTTGCGTTTTACTATAAAATAGGTTAATTTATAACACATTTTTATCTACTTGCGTCACAAGATTATGCTATAATTTGTTATCTTTTTATCAATAAATAAGATATATCCTTTGCTTCTTTGAGGAAAAGACAAAAACGGCAGTGTTTCATACCGGTGCTGCAGGCGTTAGTCCGTCGTTCTTATAGAGGAGCATTTGTTTTGGCTTGCAGGAAATGGACTGGCGGCGCCGAATTATTTTAGTATAAGGAAGCGTGGCCGTCCTTCGCCGGAACAGGAACCGGATAGATCGGCCGGATACAAGCGGTGCGTTGTCGAGTCCGCTTGCAGAAGCGGAGTGGTAGGGAGGAGGCAATAGGGTATGCGTATGTGGAAACGGATTCAATGGGGATTGATGATCAGCATTTTCGGAATCGTGATGTGGGTGGCGGCACCGACAACGGCGGTTGCCGAGGGGATGGCGTATCGGGAGCTTCCCGTAGGCGTGACTGTCCGCATCGATGATAGGAATACGACGACGGTCGGAGTCGCTATAACGCCGGGAGAGTGTCTGCGGGTAGAACTGTTGGCTGCCGGCGGAACGGGGTATGACTGGGTTATCGATAATACGGCATTGCAGCTGCTGGAGGTGAAATATCACACGGAGGCACCGGTGCTGCATGCGAACGGACTTACAGGAGGACCGGTGCGGACCGTATTTATTTTACAGGCTAAAGAAGGGGTACGCGGGAAGGAAACGGTGGTGTTTTCTTTGCGGCGGCCTTGGGAACCTGCCGGAATGGCAGCAAGACATGTATATTGTGATGTCCGTGTCCGAAACGGAGCGTCTATATCCGCTGCCGCTATGTGATTGTGTTGACGGAATGTTTCCCGGACGATAAGCTATCCGTGTAGATGATATAAAAAAGAGATGATAGTCTTTGCAAACTGCGAGGGTGGAAACCTTTACATAAGAGTCCAAGATAATGGTGAAATGATCGGGAGGGATGAAACGAAGATTCACTCGATCCCTATATAACAGCAAATACATCGGACGAATTGGATTATGATACGTCCGACGGTTGTAATCAGTTACTCAACATTGCAGCATCTGATTATGTAGAAACTATTTTAGACAACAAAGATTCTTCATTTCATAGTCACTTGCTTTGCAAGGTATATAATTCATTAAACAGAACACCCCGCTATTGCGATGCGTAGAGCAATAAATCCTCAGGCAACGTAATAACGGGGTGCTTTTTACCGAACAGTCCAGAAAACTTTCACTCAAGATAGTTGGTATCATATGTAAAATTGAGAGCGCGCCAAATTCTGTGTAAACTCCATATAGTGGTGCAAAATAATAAGAACGTACGAGTCAGCGGTTATATCGTTGGCTCGTTTTCAATATAACAACAAGGGCATGCCCCTGTCAATCAATTCGGCATCCGATCTGCAAAATACACCGCGAGTTGTGCATGAATCTTGCTCCAATCAGGCCGTCGGCCTGTCCATTTTTTAGTAATATCCATCATGGCTAAATACAGCATTTTGAGCAAACTGTCATCTGTTGGGAATACAGACTTTGCTTTTGTTACTTTTCGCAGCTGCCGGTTAAATCCTTCGATGGCATTGGTAGTATAAATCAGTCGGCGTAATTCTTCTGGATACTTAAAATAAGGACTTAAATTTGCCCAGTTTGACCTCCAAGATAACGTAATGGATGGATATTTAGCATCCCAAGTTTCGGAAAAATGCTCCAGCGCTTCTAACGCTGCCGGTTCATCCACTGCGGCATAAATGGCTTTTAAATCGTGCATCAACGCTTTGATGTCTTTGTACGATACATATTTTGTCGAATTCCGAATTTGATGGATAATACAATTCTGGATTTCTGTTTGTGGATAAACGGCTTCGATGGCTTGGGAAAATCCCGTCAGGTTGTCGGTACACGCAATCAAAATATCGTCTACCCCACGATGTTTGATGCCATTGAGAATGGTCGCCCAGAATTTGGCACTCTCATTTTCACCCACCCACATGCCAAGTACCTCTTTTCGGCCTTCTAGATTGATGCCAATGGCAATATACACTGCTTTCTTGATGATTTGTCCTTCACTGCGGACATGGTAATGAATCGCATCCAAAAATACAACGGCATACAGCGGTTCCCATGGCCGTTGTTGCCATTCTTTGGCAACGGGAAGTATTTTATCCGTAATACGGCTGATGGTGGTATCCGATACCTCTAATCCATACATATTCTGAATAGGTGTTTCCATATCACGAGTCGTCATGCCCTTAGCATACATCGATATAATCTTTTCTTCTACGTCGTGGCTGATACTGGTTTGATTCTTTTTCAGGATCACCGGATCAAAATCTCCGTTGCGGTCTCGAGGAACCGCAATGTCCACATTCCCGAAACTGGTACGCAGTGTCTTAGGACTATGCCCATTGCGACTGTTGCTTGTATCCTTGTTCTTGTAGTCATATTTGCTGTACCCTAATTCATCATCCAGTTCAGCATCCAATCCGTTTTCCATAAATTCAGCAATCGTATCTTTGAATAAATTTTGGATATCATCCATGCTGGTGATGTTGCTCATTTGCAACAATTCACGAATTTTGGCACGACGTTCCCTTTCTTCTAGACTGCGTTTTCTTTTTACCATAATAAAAACCTCCGTATGATGTAATTTTATTTTACACCACACGAAGGTTTACACAAAATTTGGGATTGTCCCGTAAAATTTTTCGGATGATTAACATTAGATAGGGCAAGTTGATTTATATCTTTCCAGCGACGAATATCATATTGTACTTAAACCTATCAATGTGTTGCTATGTAGTTGCTACACGACATGAGTATTACATCAAAATGCTTTTGTCTGTAGAGGGGAAATCTTGATGCCTTTCTTTTCATGACTTCTCTTTGCAGCCGAGACCGCTTAACGTGTAGGGGCTGAGATAATAAAATTATTTTAAAGAAAGATCTTCCTGAGACTTGTTATAGACATCGAATCTATTGTTTATGTCAATCTGGTTAACCATCCAACCACGAACCATGCAAAGTTTGATGAAATCATCTATTCGATTTTCACCAGACATTTCTTTTAGCGTAACAACAACGCCAAATGGTAATCCCCTACCATTTCTGGTACGTAGTCTTTCTTTTACCTTGATACTAAGGCCCCATGCACCTACACCATATACTTTTCGGGGTTTTGAGCGGTCTGTAATGACATCACTAATGAGCTTTATATTGTCCCATTTGCGATATAGTTTTCGCGCTTCCTCTTCAAGGAGTGGATTAAAACCCATATCACCTTGCTTGTTTGCATTTATCGATTTGATTGTTGCCCTGCCATTATCTTCTTTCACGCGTCCAAAGTGAACATCTATTTCTGTACTGGTATAATCAACGCCTTGGTTTCTAGAGCACTTAGGAAAATAACAAAGGGTTGCTCTAGCGAAAAACGGTTGTTTGTTGTTATAAATCGGAATAGGAATATTGTAGGTATATGTTTCGTAAGAATCACATGATCCGGTCATGATAAATCTGATTTCATCACTTGGAGTTTGGAGGATATTTTCAATTCGTTGTGGGACAACACCATACCCAACAGAATGAGACACCGTGTCCATGTCCATTCTATTCCATCCAGCAGCCGCATCGATAAGCAAAGCTTTTGCAACCTCTCTGGTAAAGCCCATAGTATAAATCAAGTATGCCATTTTTCGTGAAATCCATGGTGCTGAAAATGAAGTTCCCATGACGAATCCCTCACCACACGGAGTGCAAACTTTCATTGGCTGCCCTATATCTCCGCCATAATAACTAATATCTGGCTTATGGAAGAAAGAAAGGACAGGGCCGACTCTATGATAGGATACGGGTTTATTATTCAAATCTACTGCATTAACCACAACAGCGTTCAAAGAATCCGCAGGAGCACCAATTGGCATTTCTTCAGATGACGCTTCTCTTTTATTAGTGCCCGCAATAATAAAAATAATATCGTAATCACTTTGGATTTTATCGAGCTCCGCAGCTTCGGGAGATATAAAGTTTCTATTAATTGGCATATCAGAACCAAGTGATAAATTCCATACCTTGATATCTTGGTTTTTAGCAACAATATGGCGAATTGCTTTCAAAATACTGAATGAACTAAAACGCCCTGCTTTTGCGGCACCAAAGTGTTTGACTTTGAACCTACCACAACCATCATCTAATTCAGGATTAATAGTTGGTCCATCAACAATAATAGACGTTACCTCTGTTCCATGATTATAGTCTCGAGGTTCGATTTCAATACCTTCATCTATCATGGAAACGTAAGTAACCCATTCTCCGAAATACACTTTTTTATCGAACGGTGTATCAATGACGCCAACCGTTGGTTCTTGCCGGGGCGCTGGAATATTTACGATCTTTGTATTACTACCAAGTGCTTCTTCTGGGGTTACTTCCCTTAAATCGCGAACTTTCATTGCAATTAAATAGGGAGCATTTTCTTTCAATAGCTTAATTTCATCCGGTTCTAAACGGATGGTAGTATCATCAATAACTTTTGCATTGATCATGTCAATTCCCAATTTGCTAAGCAGATCTTTAGTCGAAACATTTGTTTTGTAAATGGTTATGATTGAGCGATCTTCCACGCCTTCGGCATCCTGATCCACATCGAACCTTTGGACGTAATAAGCATCTTTAATCACCTTTAAAAAATTGGTCTTCGCAAGTTTTGTATTTCTATAGGTTTTTCGCTTGTTGTTGAGTGCTTCGATATCTTTTTGGGTTATTTTCCCGGCATATTCATTTTTAACGACGGTAATACAGACATCCAATCGAATGATAGACTCTTGCAAGACATCTAGCATCACATAATGCGTAAAGACATGTTTTATCGGTTTTTCGCCATCAAATTTTGATCCTCTTATGGAATCGTTTGGATTCGAAGAACCTTTACATAATAGGCCCTGGATTCTGTTGCTTTTTGCAACAACGTGTTTATAATGTACACTCACAAGAGCGCCTTTTATCAATGTATTTTCCTGCCAAAACCGCAGTATTCGTTGCAGTTGATTTTTTAAATCCTCCAGATGGGTTGATTCAACAAAACCATTTTTAGGCAAATTCGGCGGACCCATTTTGCCTGGGTTGCTTTGCTGTTGAAATTGGCCTTTTAATTGCAATATATTATTCATTTAATTCTCCTTTAAGTCTCTGGATACTTGACTTTTTGAAACACCTGTAAGAACTTGTATTTCTCTTACTGTAAATCCCTGTTTCTGAAGCTTTTTTAGATCCGAAGTTTGCTCTCCGCTTACGGTATAATACAGACGTTTTAGATAGTCAAATTCATCGTTAGGATTACTAAATGCAATTGCTGTACGAATCATATTTTTTAAATCTCCGGGGTACGGAACAGGATCTAGTAGACTGATTATTTTTCTAAAAAGTCCGAACATTTCTACCAACACATTTAAACTTGTTTAAAAAGGTATTCATTAGAATTTCGGCGATTTCCAATAGATCTTCTTTGCGATATCGGTTAAAATCTATTACTGAATCGAAACGCCTTATTAAGGCTTTATCAAAATGTTCAAATAGGTTTGTTGTTGCAATTAAAACAATGCGATCATCTAATCGATCCAGCCCCTTCAAAATGGTAGAAGTGGCTCTGCCCATTTCTCGTAAATCGTTAGAATTAGTACGATCCATTGCAATTGAATCGATTTCATCAAACATGATAAGCACTTTTTCCGGGTGGGCAAAGTTGTTAATCTCCTTAAAAAGCGAATCAATGTTTTTTTGCGTTTGGCCAAGTTTGCTATCAATTACAGTGGAAAAATTTACGGAATACAATTCTCGTCCCAAAATACGAGAAACTTGTTTTGCTGTTTCAGTTTTTCCTGTTCCGGGCGCACCTTGGAATAGAAATTTGTTAATTCCCAAATTACGTCCTACTGCATTTACCAGGCCAATTATATCTTCTTCCATTGACTCAGGTAATGGAAGTGGTTCATTACTAATACTTAATTTTTCAAAAAAGCCCGAGGGACTTTCGCTTATTTGAGGAATGAACGTATTTGCGTTTGACAATAAAGCCATAATATATTCAGCTAACTGGGAATCACCGGCAGAATCAAAGTCTTTAGCAATTTCATAGGCTTCACTTCTAAAACCGGCATCATTTTCTTCCGCATAGTATTTTATTAAGTTAATTATGTTCTTCTTTTTCATATAGAGGCCCCCTAGCAAAGTCTTTAATCATAGTATATCAGATTTGGGACAAAAGTAAACATATTGGGACATATTTTATTATTTATTTAATCCGTTTCACAAAGCTGACTCATGTATTTTGTCGTTTGGAATTAATTAAAGCGTATGGAACGGGTATGATTATCCAAAAAATAAGCAAGAGACACGTTGGGATACTGGCGAATGACCGGACGTCCTATAGTAACACGTGCCATCACAAACGAAAAGCTCGTATTGACGGGATAATATGACTTTCCGAGTCAATACGAGCGATTATGCAAACAGCACGAAGGCAGTTGAAACACTGTATATCGAACGATACGTACGGTGTTGTGAGAGACCGGTCACGCAACTAATGGGTGACCTCCTACGCGATTTTAAAAAATATTTTGTGTCGGTAAAAAATGTGATCAGGCAAGCCGTGCCGGCAGGAGTATGGAAAAGGTGGTTCCTTTCCCCGGGGTGCTGGCTGCCGAGATGGTGCCGCCGTGGCTCATGACAAATTGCCGGGCCAGTGCCAACCCGATGCCGGAGCCGCCGCTTTTACGGTTCCGCGATTTTTCGCCGCGGTAAAAATATTGAAAGATATAGGGGATATCCTCCGGGGCGATGCCGGGGCCCGTATCGGTGATCCGTATGCTGATATAGGGAACTTTTTTCTTTTCGATCCGGTCCGTGACAATAAAAATACTGCTTTTTTCCGGAATATAGCGGATCGCATTGCTGATAATATTATAGAGTACCTGATTGATCCGGTCTTTGTCGATATAGGCGGTACAGCCGTTTTTCAGCAGATTCAGCTGCACGGAGAGATTTTTTTCATCGATCAGGGGCTGCAGCATATTGACGGCACGGGATAGCATGGCATTGATGTCCGTATCTTCTTTGTGCAGTTCCAATTCGTTGATTTCCGCCAAGGATAAATCACGCAGGTCTTGTACCAGACGATTGACCCGCAGGACTTCCTCCTCCATAGACAGGAGCATGGTTTTGTTGACCGGTATCACATCGTCGATCATGCCTTCCAGGTTCCCTTGTATAATAGCCAAAGGCGTCCGGAGTTCGTGAGCGATATTGGTAAAAAGGTGATGCCGCATCTGGTCGTTTTGGTGCAGCTGCAGGGACATGGCGTTGATCGTATCGGCCAGCATGCCGACTTCATCCTGCCTCGTAATAGCCACAGTTTTTCCGTAGGTGCCTTCTTTCAGCGTTTGGGCGGCTTCATTGAGCGTGCATAAGGGTTTTGTAATGCTGCGGGCCGTCAAATAGCTGATGAACAGGCTGATCGTCAAGATGGCGGCGCCTACCCAGATGAGAGAGTGATGGACGGAGGCCATAAAGTGCTGTTCCGGCGTTCCGTGTGCCGAGTAGGGCAGCGTCAATGTCGTGCCGTTATACTGCAGATATTCGGAAAAATGCTGATCCATTTGCAGGTTGACAAGGAACAGCAGGATTCCGATCGTCGAAATAAGTAGGATAAACGACATTCCTGTCAAACGATAGACAATGCTGTTATATTTACGCATGGCTGCCTCCGGAAAATTTGTATCCGATGCCGTATACCGTTAGAATATATTCAGGGTGGGCGGGATCCCGTTCCAGTTTTTTCCGCAGATTGCGGATATGGGTGTCGATGGTTCGCTCATAGCCTTCGAAACTGTAACCGCCTTGGGCTTTTTCCATGAGCTGCAGCCGACTGTATACCCGGTCCGGGGAAGACGAGAGCACTTCCAGCATGTTGAATTCCGTCGGTGTGAGCAGGATGGGTTCCGTACCGCGGTATACGGTATATTTTTCTTTGTCGATGTGCAGGTCGCCGATGACGTATTGCGTCGTCGCTTGCACGATTTCGCCGCGGACGCGGCGCAGACGCGCATATACCAGGGCTACGAGTTCTTTGATGTTGAACGGTTTTGTCAGGTAGTCATCGGCACCGATATGCAAGCCTACGAGCCGATCGGTTTCATCATCTTTGGCGGTCAAGAACAAAATAGGAAGATCGTTGATCTGCCGGACACGGCGGCAGACTTCGAAGCCGTCCATGTCCGGCATCATCAGATCAAGGATCAGTATCTGCGGTTCGTAGCGTCGCAGCAGGTCTAAGGCACTGCGGCCGTCAAAGGCTGTATATACGACAAATTGTTCCCGTTCGAAATAGGTGCGCAGTACTTGGACCAATTTGACATCATCGTCTACGATTAAAATTGAATTTTGCAGCATCGCAATTCCTCCTGTCTCTTTTCCTTACTATACCCTCCATTCTCGTGCAGATTCCTGGGGCCACGAACGCCGACGAGACGGTCTCGACCATCGGCCAGACGGGCCACCTCGAGTTCGTGAAGCTCGAGGACCATCGGCGATGCCGAGGCTCTCGCGAAGATCTCGGCCGGTACTGACAACGTGCCGCTCCAGGAGGGCACCTACACCGCCTTCATGGACGGCTCCTACGTCGAGTCCAGCACCGTGACCTCCTCGACCACCTCCGTGGGAACCTATGAGGTCGATATCACGCTCAACTCCGAGGGCACCCAGATTCTTCTCCGACGTCACCACCGAGCTTGCTCCCACGAAGGGCCAGATCGCCATCGTGCTCGACGGGGTCGAGTACTCCGCGCCCGCCGTGCAGACGACGATTACCGACGGCAAGGTGGCCATCACAGGCAGCTTCACGCTCAACAAGGCAAAGGAGCTCAAGACGGTGCTCGACTCCGGTTCGCTGCCCGTCACTCTCACGTACTCCGAGAGCCGGCGTCGTCGGCCCCACGCTTGGCCAGGACTCCCTCTCCCAGGGTGTCGCCGCCCTCGCCGTCGGCATCGCCATCGTGATTGTCTACCTGTTCTTCTTCTATCGTGGGCTCGGGCTGCTCACGCTGGGTTCGCTCGCGGTCTTCGCGACCCTCGACCTCGGTCTCCTCGCCCTGCTCTCGCACTACGGGCTCTTTGCCCTTTCGCTGCCCGGTCTTGCGGGCATGGTCCTGACGGTCACGTCGGCGGCAGACTCGTCCATCCTCGTCCTCGAGCGCTTCCGCGAGGAGATTCGCATGGGCCGCACCGTCAAGAACGCGTCCGTCTCGGGTTCCCGCCACGGCATCCAGACCTCGCTCGATGCCGACTTCGTAACCCTTGTCACCGCCCTCGCACCTCTTCTTCGTGGGAACGGGCACCGTCAAGGGGTCGGCCTCACGCTTGCCCTTGGCGTCGCCTGCGACATCGTCACCATGTTCTGCTTCAAGGCTCCTGCGCTTCGTCTGCTTCGCGCTCGGAAACGATCCAGAAGCATCCCGGGTTCTGGGGCATCAACCAGGATCTCGCCGAGGCGAGGGGTGCTTCGTCCACGTCTGTCGCTCCAGCGAAGGGGGTGAGGCTCATGCGTAGCCACTTCTCCCACGAGATCCCCTTCATCTCTCACCGCAAGATA